>Ga0126342_10005741_pt1 | contig 21790 bp, 18 predicted proteins | sample Cyp1metagenome_FD_92528 | JGI IMG/M metagenome (GOLD analysis project Ga0126342, IMG submission 92528) | Coral microbial communities from Lord Howe Island, Old Settlement Bay, Australia - Cyphastrea 1 metagenome | ecosystem: Host-associated > Invertebrates > Cnidaria > Coral ... | reverse complement strand
TCAATACTAAATCCATGACATGAATACTAAATCAATACTAAATCCATGACATGAATACTAGATCAATACTAAATCCATGACATGAATACTAAATCAATACTAAATCAATACTAAATCAATACTAAATCCATGAAATGAATACTAAATCAATACTAAATCCATGACATGAATACTAGATCAATACTAAATCCATGACATGAATACTAAATCAATACTGAATCCATGACATGAGTACTACATAGATCAATACTAAATCCATGACATGAGTACTAGATCAATACTAAAACAATGGTTGGATTCCTTTTTTTTTGAGATTGCATTTTATGTATTCGTTTTAAATTGTGGTAATTGAAAACCTTTACATACAAACAAGTTTGATGGTGGCTTTAAGTTTATTAAGGGGAAAAGAGGAGGGGGGGGCTATTTATAAATCAGAGGTGGACATTATACTAATGTATACATACATCTTAATGTAAATTAGTTATTGTTTTGTCGAATTTCTCCAATCCTTTAACTGATCTCGTTGTGGTTGGCGCAAATCTTTCATGGAGGATGTGCGACACAGAATTCACGAAGCGAAAAAGATCTGTTATTCTTGGGATAGCTACCCCTGCTGATCCTCATGATATATCATGATATCATGATATATCCATAAATATGTCATATGTGTATATATAATATAATATATATATATATATCCCAAATCTAGCCTTGTTGGTAAACATCCCCTCCACCGTCGTCCTTTCGATCACCTTCCTCGGGCAGTGCGTGCCGCAACTCCTTCACGATGCCGGATAAAGCCTGCAGCTATGGGAAGCCAACGTGGCAAGCTGGGAAATCCACCATAAATATGAGAAAATTACAGGAGAACCTGGGAAAATTACAGCAAATCCACATTTTCATGGCGTTTACAGCTGGGAAAAGCCTCTATAAATTGCTGTCCATTGCCATCTTTGATTGCCATCTTGGGTATCCAATGGGAATCCAATGTTCCCAGTTCTCCAATTTTTTTGGGGAATGAAACTTTCCAAGGACCAAGGATGTAGGCAAATTTTGATGAGTTCAATGGGTAGAACGCTGGGTGAAACAACACAATTGGGGATGTAATGTTTTTTTTTTTAGAAAATCATGATGCCAAAGGTTTGAAAGAAAATCTGGGATTTCCAACAGGACACCAATTGGACCAACGTTTTTTTGTAGATCCAGTTGGTGTTGCAATTCTCCTGACCAAATCCGAATGAATGACGCAACTTCCATGTTAGTTTAGCTAGAGTCACTCTGGCAATTTCACATAGCTACGGAAAATGGATGAAAATTGTCCCTTAAAGCCTTAAATTCAATGATCTATATACTCATCTATCAAAAATGGTGGTCTTCCATAGCTACAGTATGTTTGAATTACCAAAGGGTATATTCAAATTATGTTCCCATTATATCCCCATGAAATTCCCACCAAATCACCGCTATACCACTGTCCCATAACATATAGTTATATATCCCATATTCCATATTATGAATTATACTATATATAATAATATATATATATATATATTTATACATATCTGTATCCCATAAAACACCATCAAGATATCTCATGTTCCCATTGTATTCCCATTCCCATTCTATATTCCCATTATAATATACATATGTCCGTGATATATTCCCCAAAAAAAAACACCGTAATACCATGGTGAATCTTAGATACCTACCCCAAAAAACACCCTTACTAGTTCGTCCCCTCTGGTAATGTCAAATAGCTATTGAACATGACCATTTATATCGTCGATTTTCCCATTAAACATGGTGATTTTCCATAGTTATGTAAACGTTTACCAGAGGGTAAACCTCCATTTTCCTATGGTTTTCCTATGGTTATACCACTATACCAGAGGGTATCTAACAAAGGTTGACCCAGACATCCCCATACTCTTTTCGTGACATCCCCGCTACATTCATCCCATTCCCCGACCTGCCAAGCGCCGCTTGAACGTCCCTGGGGCCAGCTGTGCCAACAGCTGTGAGACCTGGGCCAGGGGAAGTCCCAAGAGCTGGATAACTTCATGGGGATTATAGATTATATAGATATATATTAATGGTTGTTATATATAGATATATTATATTATAGTAACCGGCTGACACATAGAATATTAAAAATAAATGAGTTGCACTTAGAATATGGAAAATAGATCCAAAAAGTTATTCCTGGATTTCCTCCAAATAGAATATGGAAATTACACTCAGAATATGGAGTAATATAGGTAACTTGAGACTCTCCAAGCAAATCGTCGGCTGGTTCGCATGCTTCGATTATAGATTTCTGTGATTTATTATTGGATGATATCTAATACCTGCTATAGATCTATAAAGTTACAATCGGGTGTTGCTTATTTTGAATGATCCACGAGATGTATGTATCATTCCAACAGTTAAAGATCCTTATTGTTAGATTCTAATGATCCTCGTTTTTTGAATCCATTGAAATTCGGATCAACCATGTTCCCTATGACAAAAAAGCAGGGACATATCCATTAAATTGTCCCTTGCATTCTGGGAAAGGAACATGATCATAAACCATGATGGGCTCTTGAGACCCCACCTTGTGAGAATGGCTGTTGCCAATACCGATCGCTGACATCCCCATCTCACATTCGATCAAGGATAGGGATACTATAGCTTTATCAGGGAAACAATACAATATATATATATACATAAACAACATCCATTCATCAATCAAACCATGAACAATATCCATGAGCCGTGAAAAACCCTGCAGATTAGCTCCGCCCGGGCCGGATGATCCAGATTATATACATGCCACATATATATATATATATATATATATATATATTATGCACTGTATGTATGTATGTATGTATGTATGTATGCATACTTGCTCAAGCCCCATCTTTACCGGCTCCAGCCCAGGTGCCAGGAGTCCGCGAAACCTGGAAAGCCCAACCTGGAGCCGCTGAGCAACTCGGTGATCGAACATTAAATGGATGGGTTCAAGGTGCTACAACTGGATGGTTAGTGATGGTTAGTGATGGTTAATGATGGTTAATAATGGTTAATAATGGTTAATGTGGGTATTCTCCTAGTTATGTTGGTTACTCCATCCAACAGGTAGTTCATCACCACAAACCCTGGTGAATACAACATATGAACACATCAAACTAGCTGACTAGCTAGCATCTCAGCAAAGTATGGGGCACCACCTTGTGATTTGAAAGTGTGCACCTTCAGATCGGTGGATTCGTGGATTTTCGTAAAATTCTGCAGTAAAAATTCTGGGACACATGGGATTTCATACAGAAAAACATATGGAATCCCAGTCAGAAAAATAGTTTCAATCAACAAATGAAATGATTTCATGAAGAAGAACACACATGGGATTAGTTTGAGTCTATGCCCGAGGACAATCTGATTTTACTCAGCAACATTGCATTGAGTAAATAAGCTAACATTTTGGTTAGTTTCAAGGATGCCCAAGAGTGAGTGTATAGGCAGTTTGTGGGGCTATCATCAATTTTGGGGTCCATAAATACAGTATGCCATAAGTTTACACATTTGCCATCATATAATATTGACATATATTGACCCTTGCGCTTACATTAACCCAGCGTTGCAACAGGTTCCAGAGTTTCAAGGTTCCAAAGACAGAGATTAAAATCCAGTAGTGACTGCTGTTGGGAATTTCAGCCCTAGGCAAACCCAATGCCTGATGGTTTAATCTGTTTAACCTACACTAGGTGAATCATAACAATTCACCAACCTGAAAGGTTCGGACATTTGGGAATGATTCCCCCAATCCGAACCGTCATAATCTATGGTGACGTCGCATTATGATATATCTACATATATGTTTGGATAAACCAGTATTTATGGTTAACTCGTTTCAAATTCCAAATTTCGGTGGGCTAAATCCATCAACATCCCCATATCCCATGATGGTCGCCCTCTAGTAATTCAAACTAGCTATAGAAAATCACAAAGTTATTAATAGGCAAATCATTATACATATCTAATAAATAGGCAATCGTCTTTATTTTAAATCACTGGAAAGGTGTTCTTCCCCATGCGTGTTGGTTAAATCCCATTAGTTACCAAAAAAATCCCAACAAAATCACCGTGGCACCACCATCTTTTGATTCACCAAGCATTCAACTCAGCTGCCCTGTGGTGCCCCTCAAGATAGAAGTTGGTTTATCACCCCCATAGTTCTCTCATCACAATAAACCCTAGTTCTGTGAATTTTAAAGCATTAAAACAATCTAACTAACGAACTGGGGCACCACCTTGTATCATCATTATATCAAAAAAAACACATTTTAAGGGGTAGATCCCCCAACTCATAGCCTAAATCCCCATTATATCACCATATTCTCCCATGAATCAATTATAAGCTCAATATTTGTTAGTTAATCCTCCCATTGAACCTCCATATCCCTATAGTTCTGTTGGTAAATCTCCGTTATATCCCAATAAATTCCCACTTTTATAGCTACCCCCACATTAATCCAATGGTTCATATTCCCATGTATGCTGCTTACCATCTTGTTCTTTAACATAGCTATGGAAAATGGCCCATAGAAATTGGATGATTTGTGATGATTCCCCTATCAAAAATTCTGATTCTCCAAGTTTTGCTAAAATCCTCATATTCCAAGTTTTTGGATGTTCCCATTAGGGGCTTAAATCCTTTAAAACATATCCAATAGATTCCCTTGGTACTCCCATGGTTAACCACCCCAGCATCCCCAGCATCGCACCAGAAGAGCCAAGTCCAGCCGTTGCCGCCGCGGCGTTTCGCATGGCTTTGCCCCGCCAGGAGCCACAAGAACTTGGCCCAGCCAGGGGACCAGCGACAGAGAAAGATGGCACCACCTGAGGACGGGGTGGCGAAGTTGAGGATAAAACAAATGCGAACCATACACCATATATACATCATTACATATATTTATATATGTTATATACGACTATATATATAAGTTACATATATATATCTTATTTATATCTATATATATATTATCATATGTTCAAGTAAGTGGAACATATCAATAAATATCCCTAAATATCGCATATATATATATATATGATTGACATTCAAGGTTGACATTCAGGGTAGATATATTTGGGATGTGTACACTATATGGAATATGTTTACATGTAATCACCTTTCTTGGAGGGAACCTAGCTGATAGAATTCATGGAATCCTTGTCAATTAAAGTTCATTGAATGGTGACGTTTGATTCATAGTCATAACTAAACAGCAAATAATAAAATCCGAAAAAAATGAATCTATGCCAAACGCCAGGGAATTTTCCCCAAATGAAAAGATCGGGGTTTGAGTTCCAAGTTGGCACCACCTTGTGAGTCCGTCATCACCACCCATGATATGACCATGCAATCAACTGATATTAACAGTTTTGTTTCGGAGTCTAATCTCCAAGAAATGGTGTATATATTACCATTATTACCATGATATTACCATGTTCCCAGATGGTAATTTTCTTGGACATCTGAGATGGCAGGGATACTAAGGATATAAACGCAATACCCTCTGATAGCCGACTGGGCACTCATCTTCTTTCAACTGCACGCATTCACCATGGCAACAAACAAACACAATTTCTGATGGAACGCCAATCCAAAGATGCAAGAAATATATATATATATATATCATATTAATTAATATTATCAATTATACACATATTAGTTCCGTTAGGGTACCATCATATGTTTAAAGTGCAGCGCCGCTTCTCCACGGCCGCCTAGAATGCCCATGGGCGCTTGAAAGACTCGCGCTAGCCCTTCCAGGCCAGTGATTGACCTGGCGCCAACTGATCCATGGATATTGGTGATCATCCCAGGATGGAAAAACACAAACTCAGTAGCTCCAACTGGTTCCGAAGGTTCATCCCACCCACCCCTGGATTGTTTGGGTCGGCACCCGTCCAGCAGCAGCAAACCTCAGGTCGCTCCGCTGGAATATGGCGAATATGGGATGTCTAAGTGTAAAACTATTTTATGGGATAGTGGTGTGGTGATATAATGGGAATATCATGGTGATATCATGGAAATATCATAGGGATATCGTGGGTTATATATATATATAAGCAGATATATAAGCATAGCTGCCATGTTTCATAGGAAAATCAACCGTAAATTGGCCTTCGTACAGGCTATGTACAATGTATAATATTGATTTAAAGAGTCTAATTAATGAACATAGTGGATACAATGGGATATGATATATTAAGGGATGCATATAACAATGGGTTATAACACTGGGATATAACCAACATCAACCAACAATGTGATGTTTGGGTTTGTCGGAAAATGAGGTAACAACCATGATTTGCCCTTGCAATTGTGTAATGGAGCACATTACAATTACTTAAGACTACCATCAGATTTGGAGGTATCCTTTTTCCACAAACCGAGGACCCCAAACACGGCCGGATTCTTGTGGATTCTGGCTATGTTCTGATCATCCCATCATACAGTATCATGGCTTTATAGGTTACAAAGGTTACACAATTATGGATTCAAGAAAGTATGCGGCTTGTGTGACCTTTTGTTGGCTTGTTCACTGTCCTCTAAACTGACTAAAACCAAAATTGTAGCGAACAAAGCATGTTCAATAATTTTGGCCTGGTCACCGCAAAAATGGATAGTTTCTCACAACTCAATAAGCAAAATAGTGGCTTAAACTAACTTTATTCGAATAGTGCTTGTTGATACTGACAGCTGTGACGGGCCCTTCTTCTCTTGAAACTAGGCTTTAGGAATCCACTTCTCACCCTTCTCTTTTAAGGAACAGCAAACACGCAGCTTTGTTCACCACTACAGATCTGAAGCTGGAGGTGGAACCCGTGCATAATGGATTCAAAACCCTGCAATCCCATCGCGTTGATCCATATCCATACAGACCTACTATGGAACAGGTGAGTGTTTTGTATTTTTCAATGGAACTACGCACAACTGTTTATTTCTAGGGAAAATAACCATGATCCCGAAAGTCATCCACTTCTCAGCTCCCTTTCACCTGGTTGCTTCCAAAATACCAGTGGCGTAAAAAGCTGCAAAACCACAACTTTCCATCCCCTTGTCACTATCATTTACCTATAAGCAATTAGCTTGGAACAAATCTGGTTTCATATTTCAATACATATGTGTATATATATAATATGATATATATATATATATATATCATATTAAATATATATATATATATTATATCTATTATTAATATATATATATATATATATATATCCCTTTAGATCCCCATGAATCCCCATGATACCCCCTTAAAAATCCATATCTCATCGGTGATTTCGGACCCCAACCAGCCAATTTCGATGCCGCAAGGGGCACAGGTAGGGCAGCAACTCCAACTCCGCCGCTGTCAAGTACGACGAGATGGATCTGGGATTCTCTGGGACTGGAAGTGAGGATTGGGAGCGCGTTGCGTTGAACAAACGTTGGAGAAAAAGGTGGAACTTCGCCAAAATTTGAAGAACACTTGAAAATATGGATAGAGATGGATAGAGATGGTAGTTTAGCAAGAGATGCACTTATGGCGAAGATTCATATTGCCTGCAAATGTAGGGACATCATGTCAGTTTTCCCATCATGCATTGGAAAAAAACAATGGATTTGATATGACAAACAACGACGAAGGATATGGCGGTTTGTAGGTCTCTTGGCTCCTACAGCAAGAACTTTATATTCTGAAAAACACCGCTTGTTTTACACAAGGCCCACGTAACCACCGCAAAATGGGATTCAAACACCAAAAAAGGGCAATGGTGGTCAACATGATCACCGATCCCATATTGACACCTTTTTGGTCATTCCTAACAGCCATGGACCATTTAGGAACGTTCCAGTTTAGTGGGATCAGTGACCTGTGACAAAGTGTGAAGAAAATAAGAAATGCAGATGGACAATGCCTCAATTATATGATTTTCGCAGCTAGAAACCCCAATTATAAGCAATTTTTTCCATTGCCACGAGGACATGAACATGGCCTCTGATCATTCATAACTGGAATGAAACCTATGTATATGGATAGTATATTCCTGAAACTGGAAATGCTCAATGTTTGAGATAGCTCTGTCTCATTACCACTATCGCTAAGGCGCGTGCTCGTTCTCAGGTAGCTACGGAAAGCACCATTTCATCCGAATTGAAAAACAAATGAGACAATTTCACATCATGTAATCCATCACTTCATCCCATGTTCCAGAGAATGTCAATGTCAATTCATCCTATATTTCATCGATTTCCCATCCATTTGCCAGATCTTTCCAGAGGATTTTCTGACCCTCTGGTAACTCATCAACCATGGCAATGGAACATCCGAATCAACCAGGCGCCACCAGGGCCTGTAGCTTGCCATCCAGCTACTCAATCGCTCAGCCACACCCAGCGGGACCAAGGGTCCTGCGAGGCGACTTGGCTTCGCCAATCAGTAGAGTTGGGACGAGTCAATCGTTGTTTAATGGGTAAACGGAGTGAATAAATGGTGAATAAATGATGAAGAGTGGGTGTAATGGCAAAATTACATCCCTTCAGAAACTATGGTTGAGGAATCGTGGTTACAATTGCTCTAAAAAACTGCTTCGAAGTGGTTAACAGTGGCTAAAGAATGGTTATTAGGCATGGCATAGGAACTTTCTATCCTCAGTCGACTGAGTGATCATAAATGTTGCTTGAAAATGGTTGCAGCAAACATGGAAATCGGAAATCCCCCAACTGGATGTTTTTCATGGGGAGATTTTCCAGCCATGGCCATGACCGGAGGGTAAAAGAATCACTGTGACCCTGGTTTTGTTTCCACTAAAAGCCCGAATCACGAATTAGACCATTTTGGGGTGATCTTCCTTACTAAACATGAACAGCACCCCCCCAAAAAAGCTAGATATGTAAAATCCTACCAAACTAGTCACGAATCACGTATTTCTATCCTTGTGGGGGTTTTGCTATAATAATACATGTGTATATAATTATGTATATATCATATTATCCCATTTATCCGATTCTTTCATGTCCCATTCTTATCCCAGTAGATGATCCCTGCTGTTCAGATCCCTTCAGCGCCCATCCCGACTGCCTGTTGGATGTTCTGACTCCTGCGCAAAGCACTCGGCCGCAAGCTGACGCATCAAAACATGCCTAGAATTTATTGAACATACACAATTTAAATTCATAATAAAAATCATAGTGAATGTAGTAGTGATGATAGTAATGATATTGTAGCAATACTTAACAATACTTTAGCAAAACAAACCTGTTTCCTCTTGTATAAGATTGTACTTAAGTAGATATTAGTGTAGCTGGTTGTCGACAAAGTTACACTGGGATGTATCCCAATGGATCCATAGACCATTTGTGGAGAGAAGCACGCATAATGCACACGGTGTTGTGATAACAACGATCGCATGCAGGACTGAATAGAATCATCTCCATATATATAATATATATATATAATATATATATACACATGTATACAGTATATGCAGTATATATATATAATTTATATACGCAGTCTGCATGGATGGTATCTGTAAAAGCTCACCCAGTAGGAACGAAGCTTGAACCTGAATATTGTGATTGGTTGGAAAGGAGATGCAACCCAAGTGGTTCTTGGTGGTACGGGTAAGGTGACCGGTATAATCGCCAGTAAAGCTGCCAGTGCAACAAGATCAAACAACTCCAAACTGTGCTGTATTATGTGCGCCTATTAAATTAACAAACATGTGAAAGCTTTGCTCAAAGATCCTTTTGCTTTTGGCCCTAAAAGATGAACGTCCACCACAGAAATTAAGGACACTTCCAACTTACAAGAGACCAAGATCCAATCTCCACCTGTTTTCCAACGCAGCACTCCTTGCCATTCAGCTTCGAACCGTTGACGACATTGCCCTTCGCCTCACCTCACTTGCGAACTTGGATGGATTCCCTGATGGGTCAAATCCTGGTATCCTGGGAAACACCCAAAAAAAAACCTGGCAAATGGATGCTCAGTATCATATCTTATGGTACGAGTAGCTGAGTTTTAACCCATCCACATATGTGATTGCATGTTTCTGCGATACCATTGCGATACCATCGTGACTTGTTTTGTGATTCCTCAAACCCTCTGGCCTCCGTTCGGCATGTCTTTGGCCTCCGTGTCGTCGCCTTAAGTCATGGCATCGATATTGATGGTCTGTTCACCAACTCAATAGGGATAATCCAGTAATTTGTAGTCGTTTATCAATTTTCTTAACCAATCTATTGGGGTGAAAAACCATACGCTGGTGCCCAACGGTCCCAACGGTTGGTGCTAACGAACTGGGGCACGACTTTGAAGCCACCTTGCAGTCATATCTGAAGTAGGCTGTGAAATCATTGCATTGCATTCCACTTAGGATCTTTTTTATCAACCACAAATCATGTAGTAGAATGAGAGAATATTTTGATCTGTCTAAAAAATACAAATCATCATGTTGAAAAATCTCGGGATACTCCGTGTTCCGCAAATCAGTGGCAATGGGAGATAACTGGGGTAGCGGTGAGAACCCACCATCAATTTAGGGCATGGGATGATTCTCCCCTGTTTGACACATTCCCCTCTGGTAATCTAGTATAGCTGCTATAGCTATGAAAAACCACCATTTTACTAGGTACCTAAGTTTAACTAAGCGCTATACAAACAGGCCATGGCTTCCATGGCTATGGAAAAAATGGCTAAGGAAAAAAAGACCAAAGGGCACCATAAACGCCAGGGCACCATATTGGCCACGCCAGAGCAACTCTGACCTGCGGCTGTGGCTGATAACCCTCTGGTAAACATACAAAAAACTATGGACTATGGAAAATCACATTTTTTACTAGGTAAATCAACCATAAATGGCAACTTTCAATAGCTATATTAGTTTACCAGAGGGTACTGGATGTCACTGGCTAAAAAAACCTGAGACCTGTTCGGGCGCTCAATACATCATGTTGATTCATGTCGCTGGTCCAACAAATCATGTTTGGTACTTAAACCTCCATTTGCAAAAGAATGACTTTGCCTCATGAATATCCATGAATATCCATGAATATCCATTAATTATTCAGGGATGGATTATCCATGAATTATCCATTAATATCCATTAATATCCATGACTACCCTGTGTGGTCTCTTGGTTCATCAGATTTTTCAACGCTTCAACTGGGGCTGCGACAAGCCAGGCGCCAAGGTGAAGGTCAAGGGCACCAAGGCTCCGTCCTTCACCAAACCTTCCCAGGGAGCCCTCGGTCCGTGGTCCATGGCATGTATGACATATATATGGTACGAATATAGTATTAATATAGTATAGTCCACCATATATTATATATGTATGTAATACATAATATGTATGTAATATATATATATATATAGATATGTAATATATATATATGTAATATATATATATGTAATATATATATATATAATATATATATAATGGTATTTAAAAATCATGAAACAGTCCACATGAGTCCATGGCATTATCCCACTCAATGGCTTATTCATAGGATTTAATAGGAATGCCTGTGGTGATGAATCAATAAACCTCATCTGCGGCAGGCTGCGGGTGCGATGTTGAAGAACACTCGGTGCATCTGACATACCAAACATATCTAAAAACGGCATCAGATTAATCACTAACTATATAACTACCGAACTCCCGCACCAACTCTATTAACCAACGATAAGCAACGTATCTTGGGCATTGACATATCTAAAGTGCAATCTATTACCATCTACTACATCCGTGATGGACCGTTGAGCTGGTGGACAATGGATGTCTTCCGTTTCCGCAACCCAAAGTCTCCATGGATATCGATTTGTGAAGTTTGGTGATACCCTCCAGTGACCGGACCCTAATAGATATGCAAAACGTACTACGAAAGTATCCATGCCTACATCACAAAATTCAAACTTTACACCAAACTCAGGCCATACCCTCTGGTAAACTAACAGTTTGCTATTGAAAATGGCCATTTATAGTTGATTTACCCATTAAAAATGGTGGATCTTTCCATAGCTATGTTAGTCATTACCAGAGGGTAACTCAGGTCATCTCCGGAAACATTCATCTGCCTCTGGCCAGGCGAAGGCCAACTGCCAAGGATCGGCTCAAGCAAATCGGCCTAGCAAATCAGTTATGCAAAATGATGTCCGGAATTCCATGGTCGAATAACTAGATGAATAGTAGTTACTAGTCTATAGTAATAATAGTTATAATAGTCAATTCCACTAGATGAATAAGAGTTAGATGCTTGGAACTCCTAGATGAATGATAACTAGTAACAAATATAATTACCATACTAGATGAATGATAAATAGTAATAATAGTTAACAATATATTATAATGATAATAAAATACATAATACTAGTCAGAACTCCATAAGGAATGAACGTAATGAAAGTCATTTGAATTTGGATCCATTCATCATTCATCCAAAATGGACTATTGACTTCTCAAAATATGGCAATGTATCGGACACAAAGAGGTGCAACCAAACAAAAACTATGGAAGCGATTATGAAGTGTGGACACAACAATTGGCGAAGGAAAAGCGCCATGACCTAGCATACATGATTGATATCTTGGCATTCAACATCCAAATCTCATTGAACACATCGGGTGTAGCCAAGAAATTGCTTCAGTGGAATAAAACTCATTAAACTATCACCTTCATCAATGCTCTGTCTCCTTTGTTGGAGTAACGGACTGGATTGTGAGCCCAAAAACAAATGGGAGATTTTGGAATATACTGTCTTTTCACGATAGCCAACACCCCAGAAACATGTGGATGAAATTACCATGCGAAAAATCAAATTCCCAGATGGCTAGTTAGTAAATGGTTACTCGCCATTTTTCAACACAGTCAATTGCACTCTACTTGCAAGTTGTGATCCAGTTGTACCAACGAGCGGATGCACACATGACCCACTACCGGTGAATCAGCATATGGAAAACCTGGTTGCCAGAGGAACATGATCCACAAATGATTGGTTTTCCATACAATGTGGTGCCCATACTCAATTTGTTGCCTTCATACTCCATTTCAACCACTTCGATGTAGTATCTCCCAGTGAAATGTTGGTCACAAAGCCACATTCCGAAAGATCCCATTGAACCACCATCAAACCCTTGTTATTCACTGTTATCCCACTTCTCATCCCAAGAATGTCCCTACTTCATCCACTTATCACAGACTAACGGTTTGGTTTACCACCAAGTTGTTGCCAGAAATTGCTTACCTACCAATTCTTTATTCCAACTAGTTCCGGAAACATTCACCTACAGGATGGAGCCCCATAGTCAGCTAAGTTGGTTTACAACTATAATGACACGAGTGTATGATATTTATAACTATATTTAGGTGGGGCTATAAACCAACAAGACAAACATCACTGGGTGGCCCCATCCTGTACCATTTACCTACCTTCATCACCTTAGATCACCAGAGGCCGATTCCCATGGCCTTGGTGGGCCTGATGCACTTGTCTCCTGGATGCGCTTTTCTGGGACATGAACAATACACCAATATCTATTAACAACAACAACCATGTTTAGATCCGTGTGTATATACATATATATATATATGATTTATATGATATTTAAGATATATGCATATATATATATATATCAAATAACACAAATGTAACATATGAGATTTTTAGTTTATATCAATCAGATCCAATCAACCATCCATGCAGTGACAGGACATGCAGTTTGGTTGAGCCACCAATACCGAGGATTGACGATGGTCCTGAGCCTGGACTAGGTCTGTATACTTACATACATTGTCAAATGTATATAATACGTCTTTCCAAAAATGTACAAACAGATAGGTAGATAGATAGATGGATAGGATAGGATAGGATAGGATAGGATGGGATGGGATAGGATATGATAGGATAGGATAGGATATGATAGGATAGGGCAGGATTGGAGGATAGATGGATAGATAGATAGTCAAACAAATAGATAGATATAAAGATAGATATTAAAAACAAAAAAAAAATATAAAGATAGATGATATAAAGATAGATGATGTAAAAATAGATATAAATATAGAGAGATACGTGGATTAGATGGATAGATAGATATAGAGATATAGATAGAAATAAGATATTAGAAGTTAAAACATATTAGAAGTTAGAACATATTAGATTGGATTAGATATGAGATATATTTTTTTAGAAGTTAGAATATTTAGAATATATTAGATTAGATTATATTGGATTGGATTAGATTAGCTGGGATTAGATTAGATTGGATTGGATTAGATTCGATATCATATTCTATTAGATATCATATTAGATAAGATTAGACTTAGACTTAGGATTATATTAGATTAGATTCAATTGGATAGATTCGATTCAGATAGATAGATAAATAGAATTATATAAATAGGTAATTAGATAGATAAATAGACAAATGATACACATATAGATAAAGGATAGGAAAAGAGAGAGAGAGAGAGAGAAAAGCCCAAAAACATAAATAAAAGGGAAGATATCAATAACGATTGCGTGGTCGGCAAACTCTTAGTAATTAGCTCCTTAGCTCCCCTCCATGGCTGACCTGTTTCCGCAAGTTTTGGAGCAGGACGCCGCGTGCGATCTTGCCAGTCGCCGCATTCCTCAGACCGTGGAAAGAATCCCATGCCGACCACGGGTCCCAACCAGGTGCAAATCCAAACAAAAAACATGGTTTCTGCGGGGGATGGGACTATTTCAGGCACTTCAGGTATCTAAAGATTTGATATACCCTCTGGTAAACTAACATAACTATGGAAAATCACAATTTTCAGTGAGTAAATCCACTATATAAATGGCGGTATTTAAACAAACAAACCAATCTTTTTCCGGGTTGCAAGGCGTATGCAAGGGAATATCCCCGCGAAATAAGGGTCCTGAAATTCCTGAGCTAGGATCTGAATTCAATCAGATGGAATTGGACTCAGTGGAGCAAAAAAACACTGGGATTGGTATGTGATTCACAATAGGTAGGATGATTTATAATCGCAACTAAGAGTAAGTAAGATTTATGGATATTTATGGTGGATGTCTATAGAGTTGAATGGGTGCAAAGACCAATTTATGACAGAGGGAGCAAACCTGCAACGGCATGATTTTTGGTTTTGTTAAAGTATACATAAATGGGGCTACGCATGAATTTAGATCAATTGTAGATTTGACATGTGAATCACAAAAAACGGACAGACGTTGCGATTGAAGAATCAAAATTCACATATTTCACCACGGTTAGTCTACACTGATCAAACATGGATGGCTGGGGAATCCACGATTTCAACATGGATGGCTTCTTGGGTTGTCATCTGAAATTACCGGAGCATATCTCTGAAACAAACATTTCTCGAAGCTGGTGCGTTTGTACCTTGACATGTACTGGTCATGGGACTGTGTTACAGCGAGACATTCTATCAAAACGGGTTCCTTCGACTGTTTCGAAACGCTTGTGTGAGATACATTCATTTCTACTGCATAATTCATAAACCCTGGTTTGCTCAATTAGGGGGGCACATCCCCGAAAAGTGATATATAGTCATGGCTGCAAAAATGGCACCACATTTCTCTGAGTTGATCCACTGAGCCATTTAAGGTCTTTTTCGTGGCTAAAAACCACAGTTTTGCTACATGGTGGTTCAAAACCCTGGGCTAACCATAGGTACCTAAACAATAGCTGGCTAAATCTGGCTAAATCTGGCTAAATCTGGCTAATGAATGTGTATTCTCCCAAATATCATGGCAACAGGCTTTGACCCATCCCCACATCAATCCCTCATTCTTTTCGTCTTTTCGTCTTCGCGGGTTCGAGTTCACCGCCCATTGTAAGGCGCTACAGCAGCCCAAGAGATCCTCCAAGAGGGACCTGGGAGATCCACAGATTTTTGCCAAGAAATGCTGGTTTAACCATGGTTTAACCATGGAAAATGGTGTTTTTTTTAGCATCAAATCAAACATGTTGCTATTTCAGGGTGATTTCATGGGATAGAACGGTGATTTACTGGCGTGCATATGCGGATTCAACCATGGACAATGTGGTGTCAACCAGGGAAAATGTGGTGTCAACCAGGAAAGATGGTGGATTCATGGATGATCTGGGATACACTCAGGATAAAAATGTGATAAAGCCAATAGCCAACACTCATAAGCTGCCCCAGTCCAAACAGCTGATGTTTTTGAGGCTACAGAGAACGGACAGAAATGGCGATTTGCCACACGATTTTTTGTGGATTTCGCTAAGTTGGTACACAGTTCACTCATATAACTCGCTGTTGGGTTTCTGGTAGATATATCGCACTTATTTGTGAGGCTTATTCATGTGTATGTATATATATAATTATATATAAACTATTATAAACTTAAAAAACAAACATAACATGGGGATACCACCTGAATGTGGCAAAATCCAATAATCAATGGAAACTTGCCAAATGTAGATACCCAGATATAGTGGTGCTGTGCTGATCGCCCATCCCAACTGGAGCGAACTGGAGCTGATTTGACCAAGCCCCAACGGTTACCCTATGTATCCCACAATTTGGTAGGGGGGGACAACAACCCAAAAGCAAGACCGGCCTTCTTTGTCGGGCTGGACTCGGCTGGATGCTTGGTATTCAATCAACATTCACTGGTTTATCATGGTTTATCATTATTTTCCCCAAGTAAATTGCCATTTCTGGGGCACAAAAATGGCCACCAAATTACTGATCCCCTGCTTCTTACACCAACTCGGCAAGTCGCAGTGCTTGTCGCCACTTGCCGCGCGTCTCACAGGCGTGGATTGCTGAGCTGTAGGTAATCACATTGACCTCGCGGCAAGACGTTTGAACGTGTGACAGATACGAACAGGTCAATCATAACATATCAATAGGGTCGCAACTTAAATAATTGTTGAAGTAGGTTAGCAACTAGATTAACTTGTTCACCAACATCTATCTATTTTGATTCCTAAATATATTCCCTGACTGGTTGAATCATGTTGTATTCCTACACGGTGCCCTGAACATAACATTTTAGTTGCTACTCAGGGATAGCCAATTGTCTGTTGACACATCCCCATGTGGATCCATCGAGCCTGTTTTAGTATCGACTGCCTGTCGGTATTTTTTGAAAGTCCAGCAGCAATGATAGTATGTGTATATATATATATATATATCCCTTATTTCTGGAAGACCAACAATTAGGGTCATTTTCTGCAATACAAACATGTATGGACTGTTATTCACTACCGCATTGGGTCACGAGGAGTTAGAGGTTGTAATAGGGGGATTATAGAGCACCCGATGCCATGCTGCAAATCGCATCGAAACTTAGCTACACTGCGAAACTTGCTTGACTTTTGGCCGGGTATCTAGCAACAAAAACGACCTTCTTCAGTTATGCGCCATCACCGCTGATCATAATTTTGGATTGCAATAAAAACATATATATAAAACCAATAAAACAGTACAGTATATGTTTGGGGTCTAAAAAAAACATGAATGGCAAACAAAATACCCTCTGGTAATTTAACATAGCTATTGAAAATGGCAATTTATAGTGAGTTTTCCCATTTAAAAAAGTGATTTTCCATAGTTTTTATATGTTTACCAAAGGGTAAACCAACATACCCTTCACCGAGGTGTTGGAAAAAAACAGACACCAAAACCGCCACGTCACCTGCAAGCGCCTCTGCTGAATGTCAGTCAAGAGAAGCAAGGCTTGCTGCCATTCCTGAGACGGGACACACCTTCAGCACGGGTTTAATCACCATGGCATTCAAACATCATTCTCCATGAGGATTTTTGAGGATAATCAAAATCAACGTATCAAATATTTCTTGACAAACAATAGCAACATCATCGAAGGGATCTACTATATACACCACCAACAGCAGTAAGAAAAAACATGTGCAGAGCAATCCTACAATTGGCTCAAACAGCTTTCAATCCACCAAGGTGGATGAATTGCTCTGTCCAAACAGCTACTACAATGACTTCACACATGTTGATGCCCACAAGGCAGACATATTTGCGTTCATATTCATTGATGCTGCTATATTCACATCACTTGGTGATCATGTCCAGCAACCAAGTATCATATACCTAATATAGATAGATAGATAGATAGATAGATAGATAGATAGGTAGATAGGTAGATAGATAGATAGATAGATAGATGGATAGATGGATAGATGGATAGATGGATAGATGGATAGATGGATAGATGGATAGATGGATAGATGGATAGATAGATAGATAGATGGATGGATGGATGGATGGATGGATGGATGGATGGATGGATGGATGGATGGATATATATATATAGATAGATAGATAGATAGATAAATAGACGGATGGATAGATAGATAGATAAATAGTTGTACGTACAAATTTAAATACTTACATTAATATCAATGACTCGTTTTTTTCGCAACCCCAAATCCCAAGAAAAGATTATGATCTCCCCGTGAAGGCTTCCAGGCTTCCAGGCTTGTTCCGGATCTTTTCTGGGGGTTCATGTACCTATCCAAACTAATAGATTTATAGATTAAAACATATGGACATATGATAGAACATGATGGTAAAAATGCCAATCACCCTTGAAATCCCATGAAATTTGCATACAATCATCATAAAATCACCATTTCTATAGTTGGGTTCAACATTCATTGTACAAATTTGGGAATACCATGGACTATTACCCATTCGATCCCACAGTATATTAGTATATCACCTTTCAATCCCACTAGAATTCCCATTACCCCATTACAATCCTATGAGAATCACCTTTCAATCCCACCATGAAATCACCACTTTAAATCACCATAGAAGTGTGGTTAAATCCCCGTGGATTTTACCCAAGGGGCACCAGCTTGGTCGCAGGCCAATATGGCCGAGCTGTAGCCTGGGAGTTTTTCTAAAAACCGGGGCCATATCCCTGAGGAGTGGAGGATGATCTGGGAAGTTGATATCTCCATATAATTATATATATATATGTTTTTTATTTTTCATTTATTTATTTATTTACTTGTCTATATATTTACTTTACTTTATCTATGTATTTCTTTCATTCATTGAATTATGTTTGATATGTTTGTTTGTTGATATCAGAAGTTGATAGATGTTGATGTTAGTTCTGGATTCTTGCGGGTTGTGGTCATATCATCGGCCAAAAAAAAGGTGGTTGGGAGGTTTCCTGCAGATCATGTGACTCATTTTTGGTACTTATCAACAATGGATTGGTTTACCCTCTGGTAAACATACAAAAAACTATGGAAAGATCCACCATTTTATAGCTGGGAAAATCCACTATTTCTATGGCCATTTTCAATAGCTTTTTGTATGTTCACCAGAGGGTAAGGGAAAATTTAGAGGGAAACCCCATCTTGAATGGGAACATCACTCTGGTTTCCTGTCAAGATTTTCCCGACTAAACCAATCGATGATCCTCAATGGTCGTCATGTTTGGAGATTGACTGAGATTGACTGGCTGAGTGGCACCAAGAAAAATCCACCAGTACGGGTTGATTATATGGTTTGATTATATGGTTCATATAAACCAACTATTTATATGATTGTATAAAAATGTATAAAATAGTTTTATACACCACCAATCAACCATCAATCCCCATTTTGCTTAAACCACCATGTGGATCATCATGTCTATCGGTCTTGTTCTCCAGATATATGGCACCACCATAGCGAAGCAAGGAGCTGATCATGTCCTCAGCTGAAAGGTCGATTCGTCACCCAAAATGGGACAAGTATGGTGGTTTAGTGGAGACACTTTTCCGAAAAAACATGGCTTGAATTATGACATGTCTGATTTGATTGTTGCACCATAAGTCACTAAGCTGACATCTGAATGTCGTGGCTGATTTTGGGGAGAGTCAACCAACAAGAATGGAGATTTCAATAGATTTGGCCAATAAGAATGGGGATGTCATTCAGCAATGACGAATAGACTGGGGCCCGACCGCCAAGTTTCATTGGAAGTACCGTACTGTATGAGTGGTTGGGATTCTCAACACATTCAGAATCACTAATTAACAGAAATTGCAAAATCCGCCAACAAAACTGAGGATTGGACCAGCGGAAATTAGATTGCCTACCAATTGGTTATTCTAGTAGTCCAACAATTACGGTTTGGTTTTGTACCCAATCGGTCGAATTTCTCGACAGAAAAGGAACATCCAAAAGAGCCCCTTGACTTCGCCGAGTTCGCTGCGATAGTTTTCTCGGACACGTCATCACTGGATTCCTGTTTCTACCCACCATCAACTCCTGGACTCTGAATTTGCCCCTTTTGTTTGGTTGGTGAAATGACATTTCCCACAGTTTTTAGCTAACAGTCTAACCTCATTTCTTAGGCCAGCAGGAGCTATAATCCCATGGCGCTATGTTTGTTTATATAGTACTAGTGGATTTACCCATTAACAATGGTGATTTTCCATAGTTTTTTTGTATATTTACCAGAGGGTAAAGCCCGTGAATGCACGATGCCATCAACCAACTCCCCAAGGCTCAGAGGGCCCAGAGCCCAAGCGTCTTCCTGCAACCGCTTTTGCCGCAGTTGGAGCAGAAGGTCGACTGCTCGATGCCACTGGTTTCCCTTCTCACCTAGGGCCACGGCTCAAGTTCTTCTTGGTTTAGATCATATCAAATTGTTAACTATAATTGTAAAACAAATATATAACTATAATGTTGCATCTTAATGGTTCTGCCCCAAGTCTTCCAGGCAGGCTGCAGGCACATGTCAAGACAGTGTTCCTTAGATTCCCTGTTACTGTTCCTGCTATGTACCCAAGTTTGGCTGAATATTTGCTGGTGCTTGAGCCACATATCCCAAAATACTCGACAACTGAGATCATCGTCTCAGGGCAGCCAAAGAAGTTTCATCCCCAATATATATATATATATATATATCCTATTTAGTATGTTATTGGATGGTGAAACATTGGTTTATGAATAAACTGATTTGGAATTATTCATAAAAATGTCTATGTTGAAATATGTTAACCACACCCGATTCTCAACCATCTCCACTTTCACCATCATTTCACCATCGTTTCGCTTGTGTCGCGGCCACGAGACATGCCGAAATGCTTGCGTTGTAGGAGATCACATCAGCTCTCAGGTCCTCCTCGTCCCAAGTCATGGATACCCTCTTGAGGGTGAAAAACCCGTTGAAACTCAAGTCGCTGGTGTCTGAATAGAGGAATTTAAAAAAAACATTGCTTAATGGCTATTATTCATTTATTTATATACATATAGGTTAAAATGATGGTTAATAATGGTTAATAATGATTCATAGAGGAATAATAATTAAGGGAAGCAAAGGTAAAAAAAAACATTTGCGAGACTCATTTTTCTAGGGGGGTCCATGTCAATGTTGGAGGGGATTATAAGAATCACAAGGTGGTGCGCCCCAGTTAAAATTGGGTTATAACCAGCGATGTTTGTTACTTTATAACCCCAACTAAATGTAGATATGTCCTCACCATCAACCCAAGTGAGATTGGAGTTGTCTTCACCAACACCATTCCAAACTCGCTGCGCCACCTTGCCGCCCCAAACGCTTTGTCCTCCATTTTGGCCAAGAGAAGCAGAGCATGTTGCCATTTCCCCTGCTTTTCACAGGCACTGATGATGCAGTTGTAGAGGATCACCCCGGGGGGGGGGGGTGACAGGGGGTTAACAGAAAAACGCCCTTCACTTTAAATACTACACAAGACACTGTCTTTATTTT
>Ga0126342_10005740_pt1 | contig 21792 bp, 14 predicted proteins | sample Cyp1metagenome_FD_92528 | JGI IMG/M metagenome (GOLD analysis project Ga0126342, IMG submission 92528) | Coral microbial communities from Lord Howe Island, Old Settlement Bay, Australia - Cyphastrea 1 metagenome | ecosystem: Host-associated > Invertebrates > Cnidaria > Coral ... | reverse complement strand
TCGAGCAAGGTTCATGAATAAAGTCCTGCGTTTTACAGGGAATTGTGCTTTGAACCTCTAAAACGACCTCTGAAAAACATGAAAGAGCGCGGTCGCTCCACAGGCGCCGCCACCATGTTTATGTTCAAATTCCAGTCAATCCTGGTTTGATCTCCTGAAATTTTGTGCAAATACGTACTTGGCAGATCAAACTTCTAAGTTTTCTGAGTGTCCAGTACGGTTACTGCCATATACTGCCCGCAAGAATTCAAAACAAGTCTCCTTGCAGATTGACATTGTATCCATTGGGTGAATAGTTCCGTCTTCACGATGGATTAGTTAAGTCTTCAGTTTCAGTTTCTGTTGGTGAGCTCACCCAAATCCTCAATATTTCCCACTTGAAACATCTTCAACATCTCCAAACTCCATCATTTTGCATGATTTTCCTGTTTCTCAAACTTTTTTTGGCTTATCCCACTGGTTTCTGTCGAAAATTGACCAAAGCTGGTGAAAACCTTTGGTTTCTGACTTTCCCAACAGGCTCGTGCATCGTTGCGCCACACGTTGCCTTCGACCGGGAGAGAAAGCCATGAGTGATCGGGATTTTACAGAAATTTCGCAAACGGAGCAGTGTCGGAAAATCATCGGTTAATTGTGGTAAATTATAGTTTATCAGAAAACCATTGGTGAATTATGGCTAATTTCAATGGTTATATCAACCAAAACCATAATTATGTCAAAAAACCATTGGTTTATTGTGGTTTATGGTTAGTTTTGGGGTTCTACAAACCTATTGAAAAGGGATCAAGCTAGCAATTTTTGGGAACAACGACTAAGCAGCTATGAACAAAGCAGGAAGCACTTTGCGACCAGGTGGTTGGCACTTTGTTTGGGTTGTTTACAGTATCATGACATGATGGACTTGGTTGTGATGAATTTGGGGATAGAGATGTTGATAATTATTGATCAATTAGGAGTTTTATTCCTGGGATATCATCATGTACCATCATGACCAAAAAACAATTCTACCTTGCGATGTTGGAAATTGGTTGGTGATACCATCCCTTCGAACATAGCCGAGTGGCTCGTTGGGCAGAAGCAATGAACCTTGGTAGAGAATCCACAAGACTATACACCGCGTGGACATGATTCTTTTTTTTTGCATCTCAGAGATCATGACCCCCGACATGTTGGAATGGAACGTATTCCACGAAAAAAAACAAAACCTGGATCCTGTTGAGATTCACTGATGTTGCAGCGCAATTTTAAGGGATACCATGCCGCTTTTCATGGTTGACCGGTTCCGCAGGACCCAAGGCGCCATAGGCTCCATCGGCTCCATCTCTGATTCTGCCAGTTGACTGAAATGGGGATGGCACGGATGCCACGGCTGGCACCGTTTCTTTGATTTTTCTGGCCAAAAGCACCAAAAACAGGTCACAGGAGGTCACATGAGGTCACATATCTCATTCATCCCATTTCAGACATGGGATAGGTCACCTTTTAAAGGATCGATGCCGAGAAAAAAACTGGAGATCCCACGCTGTTTTGGCTTGACTTGCCGTGAGTAGATCTGGACTCCCAAATATTCCCAGTTTCAAACAGTGGAAGTTGAGGAGTTGAGGGTTTCCATCGCAGCGCTGGTTGTATTGAGGTGATGTTGAATCTTCATTCAGCACTTTCCCTGTGAGCATTGCGTGCGAATCATTTTGACCTGGGTTGTGCGGTAGATGCATTCGGACGTTCGGTGGTTGCTACTGTGAGTCGCTGTTGTTTTTCCGACTTGGCAAAACGTCCAAGCTGTGTGGGACACTTTGTTTCTTCATCGTGTTGCCTTCAAATTTTCGACCAGAAAGGTGCAGCTACCTAGGTGTCGTGCTGTCATTTCAATTCGCCATTTGTAGAGCTTCAATAGCAGATTTGGATTTGAAGCAATCCCAAATCTCTTCTCGGGAAGGTCACCCTTCCCACAGCCGCGGTCTTGGAAGCAGCTGCGGTTTTCGGAAAAAACGCGTTCCGCTTCCAGCCAGATCCGAACCCATTGAGCCGACTTGGAGACCCGAAGATCAGAAAAAATCCCGGGCAAATTGAAGCAGTTGAGTTGAGATAAAAACAACCACCTGATCGGAGTCTCCAAGTTTAAAAGTTCGGCAAAGGGTGTCCTTTTGTTAGGACACTGAAATGCTTAGGACACTCAGAGACTTCGTGATTTGGCGATTTTGTATCCTCGGAATGGCCCCCTCCGTTGGTGATTGCCAGGTTCCGTTGGAGTCGTGGATTTTGCCGCAGCTCGATGGAGAAAAGCTATACGAAAAGCTATGCCTCATGAGTTGTAGCATGTTGTAACAATGTTGCAGCCCTTCTATAACTTCTATAACTTCTATAGTCTAACCTAGCAAGGGGAAGTTTCCCCTCGACATTGACAAGCAGACTAGCTTGATCTAGCATGATTTACTCAGTTTTTGATTTACCCATTAGAAATATATGACATTTGACAAAATTTGGCATTTCTCTGCTGGAAATCCAGGACACTCTACGAGATTGCGCAGTTTGCTGGACTCTCTTTAAACGAATTCGACCAGTGGAGCTGGAATTTTATGAATTTTTGGGAGGTCTTCCGGAAGAGCCGGTTGAATTGGAACCGGAACTTGTGGAACTTTTCCAGAGCTCGTTGAATGTCAGGCTCGGCTCCACAGCGAGGCTGCCTGAGTGGCTAGCGGCGATGGTTTTAAAAAAACGTCTAAAAGCGGGTGCAGTTGCGCAGTGAATTGCATGAAGTTGCCACAACTTTCTGGGTTATCTCAGTTATCTCTCAGTTTATTGGGGCAAGGCTAAAGCATACCGTAAGTTATACCCATAATCCCAACTGCACCCTACTCAGTAGCCGCTTGCAGGCCGACAAAGTCAAACCTGCGTCATGTGCAACTCATGTCCCACCGAATTCGGACATGATGACGAGCGTTGAAGTCCAGAATCAGGTTTTAAAGACATGTGGTAATTTTTTATCATGAGAATGATAGAAATATATAGAAATTATATCAATTTATCATAAACTGGAATTTTCAGAAAAACCACTTCCCAGCCTGAAGTTCATATGTTGATTTCTAGAAGATCATGATGGCACGGCCTGTGTCTTCCCACCGGGCTGAAGTTTGAAAGGCCGTGAAGTTGCCCGAGTTGTGCGTTCCGTTCAGCGTTCCCGTGACGGCCCTTGTGCCTGTCAGCATTCAATGACTCAGAGCTGCTAACTCAGCAGAGCTGGCAACAAAAAGGATGTCAATCCAGGATTTTTCATCTTTGGGCTGTTGATTGGGGTACCATTTTAGTAGAAGATTAAGATATATAATCACTATAACTGTTTGGGGGTAATTGACTTCCAATGACTCAGAGTTTGTTGATCCGGGCTTGGCATTGAAACTTTAATCATGACGTTCAAAAAATCGCCATAAAAAATCGCCGACGGCATCCCAACGGCATCCCAACATACCCTCTGGTAAACCTACAAAAAACTATGGAAAATCACCATGTTCAGTGGGTAAATCCACTATTTCTATGACCATGTTCAATAGCAAACTGTTGACATAACCAGAGGGTATCCCATGTTTTCTCCTCGATTCTCGGATTTTGGGTGGATTTTTGCTGGCCAGGCCGTCCACATCACGGAGGTCTTGCCGGAGAGAGCGCGGATGCTGGTCGGAAGCCCATGACGACATCCCATGACGACATACCATGACCATCTAACAGATCTAACGTTTAGAAGTTTAGCCTGTTCAGCTACCTGGAATTCCATCCCATTTATCATCATTTATCATCATTTATCATCATTTATCATCATTTATCCATTGATCAGGGAAAATTAGAACGACCGAAGCCTGTTCTCCCGAGCCCTGGAATCATGGTTTATGATTCGGGAAATGATATGAAATCATCCCCAAAATGGCCCATAATATTCAGGTGAACATGAAATATTTCAATGGATTGGTTTAAGGGAAAATTTACAGGAAAGCCCCCATATTTAATTTAATTTAATGGGAAAATCGATGGTTTCCGGTTAAGATTTTCCCTTAAACCAATCCATTGAATATGATAATTTACCCAGATTGATGTGTAATCAATGCTGCCATGACTTTCCCATCCAGGCCGTGGATGCGAAATTGCCCGTGCAATGCGTGGTGCACACCATTCTTGGCCGCTCAGCGACGGCGAACATGGGCTTAGTGACCTTAGTGTTTCCATTAGATTATCATGATATTTCCATCATTTTTTGTCATGTCCAATGATTATAATGATATTTTCCATATGATTATCATGATATATCCATATTTTTTTAAAGATCTTGTCCAAATCATGAAAATTGGTGTGATGGAATTTCATGCTGCTTCCAGATGCTGTTTTTTTAGCCCAAGCCGCATCATCGTTGTTCCGTTCTCCGCAAGCACCAGGGCCATGATTCTTTGATCTTTGAGAATGGTCATTTCATGTAATTTCTGGTATCTTTGTTTACGGATGCTACCTTTATTCATTGAACACATCCTTTCTGTTGCTAAACATACTAAACGCCAACTTGAGAATTCAGGTGAACAACATTTCCTGCAGCGGACGCCAGGTGGGTGGTTTCCTTGGTTGAGAAATCTGCGATGAAGCATGATGAAGCGATTTGGGTCGAGAAAATTTGCCCAAACCCAACTAATTATGGTATTTATCTATTTCTAATGCGTATATTTATGTATATTTGTTTATCATGATTTCTCCAATTGTTTATTGGCCAATGGGGTCTCCCCCTTGAGACAAAGCAAGTTCGCAGAAATCCTGGCGGATTTGGACGGATTTGGACGGATGCAGCCTGGGCAGCCTGGGCAGGTCAGCCAATGCCCGCCGTAGACTCCGGCGACAGTCTCAGATGGAAATCGATGGATCTGTGGTGCTGCGGATTCGATGTCTGCGGAGTTCCGCCGGCCTTTCCGAATCTGCAGATTTCCCCGATATAGGATACACAAATGTGGAGAAATGTGGAGAAATGGATGAGCAATATAACACAATACAAAACATGTCATTTTTTACTTGCAACTATGGCACTCATTTATATATATATATATGGATAAACTTCAGATTTGCGTTTGCAAATTATGGAGGATATATATATATATATTCATAAATGGATATTGGTAAATATATGTAAATATCCAGATAGTATATAAAACTTCATCAACTAAAAAAATGACGTTCAGTTTCAGACGGATAGCCCAGGCCACGGCGATATGCTGCGTCGGGAGGCGGCGGAATTTATGGAATCTGATCCGTTTTTCTGAGACCCGTGGATGAAAATCGATGACTGGATTTTCATTTTAAGAATTGGAAATCATGCTGCATCTCATTCGAAATCATGATCATGCATAAAATCTCTTTGCGAGTTCTTGAGATTCACACTATGATTGTGTTTTGTTCTCGTATCCATGAAAAACCATGGGCTCAATTTGGCGATGTGTTTCTCCCATTTGTGCAGCCATGATAACGTCAGGGCCGAGGAGAACGTCTCTTAGAGGATGAAGCCCGGCTGTGTACCGGAAGTGCCAGAGGGCCAAGATGACGGGCACAAAATCTATGAATGTCCGGATGAAAAGCTGTAAATAGGCATCCAGTCTTCTGCGATAGGTCAAATTCAATTCTTGAATTGCCAGTATAAATTCTGAAAAACGTATCAGGGAGAAAATTTGGGACATGGAGAACGCCTGTTTTCGAGTGCCTCAGGTGGCAGCTGTGTTTCCCACGGATGTCCTTGCGGAGGTTCGGATGGGCGAAGTCTTCATCTTTATCTTCATCATTATTCTCATCCTCTTCATCCTCTTCATCCTCATTATTCTCATCCTCTTCATCCTCATCATCCTCATTATTCTCATCATCCTCATTATCCTCATTATCTTCATCCTCATCATCCTCATCATCCTCATTATTCTCATCATCCTCATTATCCTCATTATCTTCATCATTCTCATCATCCTCACTATTCTCATCCTCTTCATCCTCATCATCCTCATTATCCTCATTATCTTCATCATTCTCATCATCCTCACTATTCTCATCCTCTTCATCCTCATCATCCTCATTATTCTCATCCTCTTCATCCTCTTCATCCTCTTCATCCTCATTATTCTCATCCTCTTCATCCTCATCATCCTCATCATCCTCATTATTCTCATCCTCTTCATCCTCTTCATACTCTTCATCCTCTTCATCCTCTTCATCCTCTTCATCCTCATCATCCTCATCATCCTCATCCTCATCATCCTCATCATCCTCATCATCCTCATCATCCTCATCATCCTCATTATTCTCATCCTCTTCATCCTCTTCATCCTCTTCATCCTCTTCATCCTCTTCATCCTCTTCATCCTCATCCTCACCATCACCATCATCATCATCATCATCATCATCACGATCACCATCACCATCACCATCACCATGACCATCACCATCACCATCATCATCATCATCATCATCATCTTCATCATCATCATCTTCATCGTCATCAGTCATCAGTCATCAGTCATCATTATCATCACCACCACCACCACCACCACCATCATCATCATCATCATCTTCATGAACGTCGTCGTCATCATCATTATCACGATCAGATAGTAATAATGCTCATCTTCATCATCATATTCACCAACGTCGTCGTCATCATCACAATCATCATCACCATCCTCATCCTTATCCTCATCACCCTCATCATGTTCATCAACGTTGTCGTCGTCATCATCATCATTATCATCATCATCATCATCATCTTTATCTTCATCTTCATCTTCATCAACGTCGTCATCATCATCATGATCATCATGATGATGATGATCATCATCACAATCACCATCATCATCACTACCATCATCATCATCATCATCATCTTTTATCTTCATCTTCATCAACGTCGTCATCATCATCAACGTCGTCGTCATCATCAACGTCGTCGTCATCATCAACGTCGTCATCATCATGATCATCATGATCATCATCATCATTATTATGATCATCATCATCTTCATCTTCATCAACGTCGTCATCATCATCAACGTCGTCGTCGTCATCATCATCATCATCATCTTCATCAACGTCGTCGTCATCATCATGATCATCATGATCATCATGATCATCATAATCATAATGATGATCCACGTCATCATTATCATCATCATCGTCATCATCATCATCATCCTCATCCTCATCATCCTCATCCTCATCATCATCATCATCATCTTCATCTTCATCAACGTCGTCGTCATCATCATGATCATCATGATCATGATGATCATCATCATCATCATCTTCATCATCATCATCATCATCTCCATCTTCATCTTCATCATCATCTTCATCTTCATCTTCATCAACGTCGTCGTCATCATCATGATCATCATCATCATCACCATCATCATCACCATCATCATCACCATCATCATCTTCATCATCTTTATCTTCATCAACATCATCATCATCATCATCTTCATCATCGTCATCATTATCATCATCATCACCATCTTCATCATCTTCATCATCATCTTCATCATCATCTTCATCAACGTCGTCGTCACCATCACGATCATCAGGATGATGATGATGATCATCATCATCACCATCACCATCATCATCATCTTCATCATCTTCATCTTCATCATCATCATCGTCATCATCATCATCTTCACCATCATCATCATCATCAACATCATCATCATCATCATCTTCATCATCATCAACATCATCAACATCATCATCATCATCATCTTCATCATCATCATCATCATTCTTGTGTTTCTTTGTTTCTTCATTGAATTGAAAGTGTTTTTTTTTTTATTACCATGACCATGACTGCCATCCTGATCTTCTGTGTGACGCTCCCTCAGTTCCAGCTGGCCGCGGGCAAGGTCTGTGAAATTGATGCAGTGAACCTCCGTCCAGATGGGCCTGAAGCCTTGAAACTGCCTGAGAGCCTGAGATGTAAATCACACGGCTTAGATGCGTGACCTCATGTGACCTCTCATGGGCAACAGTTTGTCAGCGGTTTTTGGCTCAGAATTGGTTTGAAACTCAAATTTCAATTTTCGCATCCACCAAATCCGTGGCTTCATTGTCTTCCATTTTTTTGAATTGCCCATCCCTCCACCCCCTGTGTTTTTTCACCCCGAGGCCAGTTGACGATGAGGAGAAGTCCACCAACCTTCGAAGGTGCAGCAAATGCAGCAATTTCTGGAGGTTTGTTTGGGTCTTGGAAGTGAAAGACCAACAAATCTCAAAAAATCCCAAAAAATTGACTTTCATTCTGGAACTGTCCCCAAATTTCATCATGTTTCTCATCATTTTGACCGTGTGCGATCTTGGGGCGGTCTTGCCCCAGGTCTTGGACTTCCCCCGATGACGGATGGGGAACCCATCTCATTCCGTCCGTGCCAGCCTCGACTCCACGTTCCAGTTTGAAGTGGATCATATAACCATCGTTAAAGGATGTTAAAGGGATTCTATTCCAACTTGTAGGTTTTTTTTTGGATTTATGAGGTTTATGACAGATGGACATCAACAAGAGAGACTAAACGACTAAACATGGATTTGGTTAAACTATAACGACTGAAACACGTGAAGTCACTGGAATGATGTTTTTATTTCCTTCTCTTGTGCGGGGAACCATCCCCAAATGGCCAAAACTTTGAGGTGAGCAAACTATTTGTATTTTATCCAGATGGATGGTCTACTTCAAACCAGTGATAGATGCTGGTGGTATACTTGCCCAAATACTCGATGATCTCCAACATCTATGAAGAATGCACAATGAATGGTGTATGCACCCGCATTTCTGCCGCAAACTAGGGGATAACTGTTGGAAATATATGGAGGAGATGGGCAAACTGGAACTAGGTGTGGGAGGGAGCAAATAAATCATCAATGACATGCCCCCAGAAGGGACTATCAATGAATAGCCAGCACATGATCATGAAAGAATCGCTACGAAAATCCCAAGAAACCAAGGATTTAGAGAAGATGCCCATGGGCATGCCAGTGACGGCACTGCCCTCAATCGAGGAAGCACATGGCGAAACTGGGGAGTTTAAAGCCAACAATGGATATTAACATCAATCACCGACTATACATATAATATGAGCTAAAATAGTATAACACATATGATGTAATGTAATGTAATGTAATGTAATGCAATGTAATGTAATGTAATGTAATGCAATGTATTGTTATACTATATTATATGATATTACGTTATATTATGTGATATTAAATTATATTATATTACATTATATTATGTTATATTAAATTATGTTATATTATATTATATTATATTATGTTATATTAAATTATGTTATATTATATTCTATTACATTATATTATGTTATATTAAGTTATATTATATTACATTATATTATGTTATATTATATTATATTACATTATATTATGTTATATTAAGTTATATTATATTACACTATATTATGTTATATTATATTATATTATATTATATTATATGTTATATTATATGTTATATTATATGTTATATTATATACTATACACACTATACTACACTATACTATACTATACTATACTATACAATACTATACAATACAATACAATACAATACATTACATACAAACACTATTATATGTATATAATTGATATGTATATACAGTCGAAACAACGAAAGGATGGCTTCAAGAAATTCTGTTCTTCCTTAGTTGAGATGATGAAACCAGCAACCTGACAGTTCCCCTTAGTTGGTTTCCAGGGTCAGCGAACTGTAAAAAGCGGTGAGGTGGGCGAATTGGCTGACTTCCTGTGCCATGCTTGCATGCCCCAGGTGGGGGGAAATTCTGCTGGCCGTGGAGGGGAAATTCGACCAGTGGTCACGATATGTCACGATTACGTCAGGCGTCTGATCACATCTTCGACTGGTCGCTTGAGTGGTGTCCTGAGGGCTGGCGTTTTTTGTTGCAGCGAAGATTGTTATCTTTCCTCGATCCACTGTCCATTATTAAAAAATATGGAACAGACGGTCAAATAATGGCTCCAACTATGCCACACCATCTATTTCTGTGGTATTTTTTGTGGAAAAAAAAAACATAGTTTTGCTTGATCTTTGAAATTTTGGGGGCCAAACCCAAAAGTACAGGTCATCTCCTTGACCTGAGGCAGTGGAGAGCACACCGCATGAAGGCCACACAGGTGCATCGAAAATGACCAACCAATTGGTGGCTGTGAAAAATTGGAGATCCAATTGGCTGAAAAAAGGAGATCTCAGTGTGTAGCTTAGCTCCAAGTATCTGTAGAATTCTGATCTGATAGATTGGTGAAAGTGGCCAGAAAAATACCACTGCGCAGGCCCCAGAGACAGAGGTTCAGGAGTGATGACTGGAAGGGCGACGCCTCACTTGGGCAGTTTCAGTGTGACAAACAGAACTGGATGATGGAAACATCATGGCATACTTCATTGAACTCTTCAAGATGAATTCAACATCATTCAACATCCACTTTTGGTGAATCCTCAGGTTTGTTTTAGGGCTTTTCTCGCAGTATGGGGATGAAAGCAACCAGTTTTTCGGGAATGAGGGATTGTTGTCACCTTGTTATACAGCACTGCAGGAGGACCTTAAATTTCAAGCCTTCCAGCTGCCCCAGCCTCTTAGGAGAAGAATTCTCATTTGGACCTGGTGGTGTAGGACTCAGGATGAGCAGTTAGAGGTTTTATTGCGAATGCTCATGTCTGACTGCGGTGAAACTGCAGTTTGGGAGAATGCTACTAAGTATCTACTACGTATCTACTAAGTATCTACTAAAATCCAAAAAGTCTCTAAACGTATCTAGTATGAGTATCTACCAAGTATCTAAAAGTATCTAGTATGACATACCAAGTATCCTGGATTTTTCATGTTGTTTTAGGACACTATTAAGAGACCATCACCGAGGAAGGGCCCTCCGGCCCCTTGCTGCTTCATCGAGTACCCAGCGCCCCTCCCAGGCGCGCAATTAATTGAGGGCGTCGTGGATTTTCCAGGTCCTGCAGGTCCTCCAGGTCCTGAACAAATTCTGGGAGGCCAATTCTGTGTGCAGATGATCCGGAGGCCACCCTCCTCAAGGCTCCTTGGTGAGAAAAAACCTCCCGGATCTGGTGAGAAAAACTGGTGGATCGCCTGGGCCATCCAAGTTGGACTGGGCCGAACTGAGGCCGTCCAGTTGCTGTTTGGAGCCCAGTGAAGATCGGCCACCCCGCACCATGACAGCACCAGATTTGGATCCGACAGGTTGGCCTACCCCAAATGCAATGCGCTGCCTGTGGCATGGTTCCCCAGATACCGCCAACCTCACCATTTTCGGCAATGACACATCCGGCAGACCTCCCTGATGTTAGGAATGGTCTTGTTGGAAACATCTGCGGTTTTGTTGGACAAATCCAGCAGTAGACAGTGAACATCATTAAACATCTTAGCCATGATTCATGTTGCCCATGTTAATCATTGTTTATCCATGGGAACATCTAAAGAAACCAATCATGGATTTTTCCATGAAATCTGGTGTTTTCCATTGTTTTCCCATGAAATTGATCATTTTTCCAGGGAAAAAATCCCAGGGATTTTCATCCATGTTTCAGAAAGTGACCCTTGCCATCCTCGAATGGAGATCGAGGTGAGCCCTGTTCGTTTGACGGTCATGGCCTATCTCACTCTCTCTGCCTGTGAGGGACTCAACTGCCGAAGCCGAAAAATCTGCTTCGAACATAGTCAGACTACCCGGAAAAAAATCCGAGGGATTCTAATCATCCCAAGAATTTTGGTATACAAGAATTGCACTTCCATCTAATTCCAGCATTTTTGGCCTTGAGATTGGTTGATTTCACAGTCGAACAGCTCATGGTTTCAGGTCTGGCCTTCATCCTAAATCGTTTGAGAGGCCAAGAACTGAGTTTCTGCGGAACTCAGATATACCACCAGCATTCTTCCGGGGAAGCTGATGAACCATGGGATCCTTGGGGTTAAACGCAGGCGAGCAGTTGTTGCCACTTGCACAGATCAAAGTGGGCGAAGAGGCTGAGGGTGGCTGTGGACATGGCTGGGTTTTGAAGGTCTTGGCTGTGGTTTTCCCACACCGATGGCTGATTTAAAATAGATCCTCAACTATGGGAGTGAACTGAGTGAACACATTAAATCTCCATGCAGCAAGGCCGAAGTTCTTCAGTTTTCTTTCACGCTAGTGTTGTGAAACCCCGTCGTTGCCCCTGAAGGTGCAGGTGGGAACTTGTTGGGGCGCCCAAGAATTTTAGGCGGAACCAGCGGTTTCGCAATGGCTCAAATGGTTCCTGCGTCATGGGCCAATCTATTTGGGTCATATTTAGACATATGTAATTATGCTTGATTATACAATCATATTCTGTATATATATAAATAAATATATATATATATATTATATTATATAATATATATAATATATATATATATATATAATATATAATATATATATAATATATATATAATATAATATATATATATATATAATATATACACATAATAATTAATTGGTAATTCTAAGTCTCATGATTGACCATTAGACTCTCCTTACATCGGGTGATTGACCAAAACAGAAAATGACCATCGGCCTCCTGTCATGAGGTGCAGACCAGCAGCAGAAGTTCGAATTTGCCAAATATGCGGAGCTGTTCAGGGCTTAGCAACGGCTGCGGTTGCTTGTAGCAAATGGGTATGGGTCAATACCTATAGATACCATTTTTAGTGGGATGAACATCCATAAATCCCAGCTATTTTGGGGTTCACTAGGTACCAGGGTTTTGACCCATCCCCAAATCATGGGGAAAACCCTATGGTTTTTCTGATGAAATCTGGGCAAAAATCCCTGCCAATGGGCAGCGCTTGCAGGGCGGCGGCACAAGCAGAGGCGGGATCTACCATAGGATTGCCATGGTTTGTTTCGGCGCGGCTGGCTCTGCCAGGGAAACAGCCCTCCTTGGGTCTTGAGTTTCGGAGCCCAGATCAACGACAGGTCGTCTTCCAGTCTGTTCCCACGCAACATTCATCTGAAATCTCATGAAAAACCATGACATGAATGACATGAACAAGATGTTTTTCTGCGTGGGAGAGTCCCATCCTTGTTTGTTAAACAGGCCAGTTGAGTGGCCAGTAACTCCGTGTTCCAAATGCAGAAAGCTCAGAGGTCGACAAGCCACAGCTTCAGCTAAGGCGAAAGCCAACCGTTGCGAGAGCTGCTGCACTTTTTCGCCAAGACGCATCACAGCACCATCCCAGTAGTGGAGGCCAACTGGGAATACTGTAGCTTCAAAATTCGACCCAGCAAAACCACAGATTTTGGCGCATTGGTCCATCTCTCTCTCTATATATATATACATATATACATAGAGAGAGAGAGTGAGAGAGTATATGTATATATATATATATTTCATAGTATGCACATATATATATATAATTATATCATAGTATATATATATATATGTTATATTATATATATTATACACACATGCATATCCCTACATGTTTCCTATTAGGACAGCATCCCATTTTGGGGTACTGCGTACTTTGATCCCTCACGGGTCATCGACTACCGCCATGGCTCTGCAGGATTCTAAGGGCAGCTTGGTCTACAATCTGAGCAGAAGGTGCAGTTTGATGATCTTTTGGGTATAAGATGATTATTGAGTGATCATCTTTTCTAGATCATACCATATAGCAAGAATTTGAGAAACCAATACTTGGGCTATTTATGTTTTGATGATCTTTGATGATCTAGAAAAGTGGGTGACACTGCAAAGATTTGAGGGTTCCAAGCAAGGGTCGTAGGAGTTGACGACTTGAATCTGTTCAGTTTGACCCAGTGACCCAGTGACCCCTTGGGATATCTTGGGATATCTTGGGAATGGAAAATGCTCCGACTCAGGGACTTGCTGTCCTACCTTGATTTGGCCATGCAGTCAGCCAGGTGGGGCCCTAAATCTCCAACCCTTGGGGGCAGGTGTTCATATCCCATGTTCGCAAATGTCCCCACAATATACCTGGCATAGCTTTTTGGTTTGAAGCGACTGTTGTTTCTCATAGGGGCTTAACATGACTTCAACATACTTCACCATTGTCCTCTTTTTCCCTTTACAGCATTCTGACACGTTAACCACTTGCAAAAAGGCCGGCAACTGATTCAACTGTAGGCATTGTGTTCATCGTTTCTGCAAATGGCAAAATCCACGCACAGGTGATTTCGGACGATATTCCCCAACATGATATTCATGGGCCATAACCCCTGGACGGACATTGAGAAAAATGATGATTTGAGGTTGGACTTAAACCCATTTTGGACGGTTTCAGCCGCATTCGTTGCAGGTGTCATTCGCAAGATCATGAGGAACGCATTGTCTTCGATCCTTCGGCACCTATTGAGGTGGGACCACATTTTTGCTGAGTTTTTGGGCAAAGAAAGGCAGGAACTTGCCAGGTTTGGATGGTTGTTTATAGTGATTCCTCGGTGAGGTCGATGAATTTCCTGATTTTCCGTCCGGGGATTGGCATATCTTGGCGTCAACTTGATTTTCAGTTTGAGGTTGTTGTGAAGGCGCTGAACAGATACAAAGTGGATGACAGAAGCTTGGCCAACACCTTCAGAGGTGTCAGAGAATGACATGGCGGTTTCCGTTTTGTCATGGAGGTAGCCCCAGTTTTCATCCAAGTCAGACCATTGAAACATGTTGAAACCCAGTTTCAGTGACCTTGGGGATGCCCATTTTATAAAAAAACCCGAGATGTTAGTTGTTTTCAAGACATAGAGATAAACAGGGATCCTCCGGTAGTCAAACATTGCAATTGGACATCCCCTATAAATAGAAACATAGTTGAAAGAAAATATCTATGAAGATCTATGAAGAAAATATATTCAAGAGATTTCAAGAGCCATGTTTGATTCCCGGAGGGTATCTGTTTAAGTTCAAGATTTGCTGGTACCCACTCTTCTTTGGAGGGCCTATTGAGACATGATTTCAACAGCGTCAAGTTCAGCATTGCTTGTAGATGAAGGTGCGTTCATTTCTACATAAAATATAACATGTATAATATATAGCTAATATATCTATATATAATATGATCCATCCCATCCTACACAGCCAATCGACACATTCGATGACACAAAATTCAGAAAGATGGACAAACACAGCAAACCAGCAACCAGTTTTTTTCAAAAAAAAAGTGGTGAATATGGTGAATGACCTGTTTAATTCCCAAGATTTCAATCCATGGTGGATTTGTTTCCAGCGTCAGCGTCACCAGCGTCTTCCGAGGTCGATTAAGAGCGGTTGAGGTGGCCACATCGATGCTCCAGGCATGACGTGCCCGTCTATCACTTGCGGAAGTTCACGTTTTTTTTTCCCCGGGAAATTTTAGGCACATTTTTCTAAGAAACTCCTGAAGATATACCACTGTAGATGGGGGAAAACAGACATTTTTCCAACAAAGATCTCACTGATAAAAGTGGCCTCGCGGCCTCAGCATTTCCGATGCGGATGAAATCCAGGTGTAACTGGCTGACCTGGCTCCAGGAACAGTCCCTTCTGGATGGTCTTCTGGCTGAAGCACCACGAGACCCAAAGGGCCAGGCAAGTCCCTTCGGGGGGAAGCTGGCTGCTGGGTTGGGAGATGCTGGGAGATGCTGGGAGATGCTGGGAGATGCTGGGAGATGTTGGGATGTGCCTAGAAGTGATAGACTCTGATAGACCCTAACCCCCGGTACTTGGTGAACCTCTGTTTTTTTCGTTCTGACGGATTCTGAATCTGACTTCTGGTGGATCTGTTCTGCACCGTTGCACCGTTGCACCGTGATCAGACGGACATGCCTGGGGCCACCATATCGTATGACAAGGACTGCATGTGAAGGGTAGTGAGAAAAGTAAGAAAGTATCAGTATATGTACAGCATATGTATCATCATGACTTGAAACCTTCAGCATTCTTCAGCAGCCCCGCTGCTTTCATACAAGAACTACGTAACTCTAATGTATTTTAATGTGGTCAATCTAATCACAAACGTATTTTTTGGGGGTACAGATTTTCAGTGTTTTTTTCTTTCCGCCCAAAATGAAGCAAATTTCGGTCCTCCAATGGGCCTTGCCTCCCCAGGACATGAGTATGAAAGACTTGATCCTCTGCCTTTTAGAAGCGGACAATCGGAAAGTCTTTCTGGTTCAGGACTGGCTGAATTGCGATGGATATATCAGCTATATGTTTGAATTTTGCTGGATATTATGTACTCCATTTCTCTTTGTATTTTTAACAATATATGTGTATACATACGTGTATATATATATATATGTTTGAGTTGTATACTATATATGGAGGTTTCCTGAAATCTGGGTACCCCTAAATCATCCATTTTATATCATTTTATAGGATTTTCCATTACTAACCATCCATTTTAAGGTCTCCCCATTTAAGGAAACCTCCATATCTATATAGTACATATATTGGTGGATAGGGCAGTTACGTGAAGGTCGTAAGTCAGCACATGAGACCACAGGACATTTCATGGCAGTCTATGATCACTGGGGATGGGTTCAAACCTACAATAACTAAGATATTTTGTGAATGACCATGCAACCATCTGTTTGAGTTATACATATATATATATAATAATAATGATAATAATAATAATAATAATAATATATATATATATATCCAATGAATTCCAATGATCATATCAACATGAAGAAATTTATTGGATGATTTTTGTATAGATCTATGATATTTCCCATCATTTATGGCGATAAATCCCATGTTTGTCATCAATCTTCCATCATTTCCCATCAGCCAACGATCGAAGGACTGTGGCGACAAGATGCCCAAACTCCGGCAACTTGGGTTGAGATCCCATACGAATTTCCCATGTGGGATCCCAAAAAAATTCACAGATCCTGACAGAATCATTGACATATTAATCACATGGGATCATTAGTCACTGACATATCATTGACAGATGTTAATCACTATTTTGATCACTATAGTTGATGTTTTTTTTTTTTTAACACTATCAACATACGTATACCGTATATTAATCTATATTCCTGACAGAATCATTGAAAACATGACATGCAAATGCAAGCTAGCAAGAACATCCGATATGACGACTGGGGCTCACAATGGATAGGTTAGAGCTCTTGGGATGACCAATCGTGGCTTTGTTCGAAACGCCCATTCGCAAACCAATGGGTATCATTGAACTTTGGGAGATCTTGGGATAAAGCACCCTCAAAATCGATTGGTTTCCAGCTCCTTCAACTGGCATGATGGGGGCCGTTCAATTTTTCGGGAGACCCCGGCCTGTCCAACTGTTTGGGATGAACTTAAGCCACCAACCGAGTTGATGTTTTTGAATCCCTCAAATCTGATTCTTTACAACTTATTTATGCCAGTTGGCAATCAACCGTGGCCAGGGAAATCCCCTATAAATCATGATAAATCGAGGTTTAGTGCGCTCGGAAGATCACACACACACATGTATATATAATTAAAATATACATGCATATATTATATATAATATACATGTATATATATAATATACATGTGTATATATATGTACACATACATATAGATAGGCCATAAGTCATAAGCCAATTGCAGCCATTTGGAGGTGACCATCCCTCCCGGTCCAGGCAAATCATTTCCGCGGGTGATATCTGGCGTATGCTCATCGGCCCAGAGAAAGACGAATCGGCGAAGGCCAACGACTCCATCTCGGTGTAGATCGTCCCCAAAAAGGCCGCCCGGAGATGTTCCGGAGGCTTCCGGAGGATTCGATGAAGAAAAATCTTGAGAAACCGGGATATAAATGGGACATCTGGGTTTTAATGGGATGTGAATATATATATATACATATATATATACATATATATATATATATGCAACGGAGATATGGGTTTCTCCGGAACTGAGTTGATTAGTTCATTATACCACTTGTACCCCAATATGGCAGTTCTAGTGGGGAACAAATAATGGTAAAGCGATCTTGGTGATTCAAAATGATTTACCCTCAACATGTTGCAGTACTAAGCATGACCGACAATGTGGGTACGTTGGTCGAGAAATTTTGAGCCATGGCCAATTGATGTGAAACGCCGTTAAAATGCCTTTGTTTGACAGTGACTTTAGATTGATACCCTCTGGTTATGTCAAAATAGCTATTGAACATGGCCATTTATAGTGGATTTTCCCATTAAAAATGGTGATTTTCAATAGCTATGTTAAATTACCAGAGGGTAGATTGATACCAGGTTTTTCCCGTGGCCATGTGTGACGGCAAGTTCTGATCGAAAATTTAACCGCTTCCATGCAGGTTCTCAGACTTGTGGGGTTTCATGAGCGCGACGTGATCTGTTGAACTGTGGAAAAAGTCAGTTTGCAATTTGGGGTGTGGTGAGTCATGGGTGGATCTTGCAAGGAGAATTACGTTATTTGGATGAAGCGCCTGAAAAAAAAACGTACAGGCTTTGGAGACCTAGCCGATGTGATCCGATGTGCCTCTCATGAAATTGAGGCTCTCAGCAAAGGTCGAACATATTTTCGGACACCATCAAATCATCAAATACAGCAGAAATACTTCACAGTAACTAACATCAGATCATTTTTTGAGGCTTTTTTGGGGTCCAAAAAAACCTCAAAAAGCCATGGCTGCACTGCTGGTTTCCGATGGCAGCGATGAACTCTTTGCCAAGTGGCCAAAGATCAGGGCGATTTTGGACCGTGGTGGAGCCCCAAAATCATCATGTTTGTCCATGGTTTGGAACATCATGTTTCACATTTTTAGTGACCAAACATGTGGTATTTTGATGTGATTTTTGACAAACAATTGAGAGGCATCGATTTTTGCATAGCAGTTGGATGACCTTTGTTTCCAGCTTGGCAGGTACTTTGCTGAAATTACTCTGGATGTGATAGAGGCAGGTCCTAAGTCCCGAATCAGTCAAAATCTCACCATCAAATCATCAATGGATCATGGCTATCTATGGCAATGTTAGATAGCCAGAGGGTATCAATCCACTTTTCTTGATAGCCAGAGCCATGCAAACACTGGATGAAATTGGATGTTCTTCAAAATGATTGATCTACAAGACATTGGCTGAAAACATCCCAAGCAGATCGTCAACCTGTGGGGTCCCCTGGGTTCCAGGAGCAGACCTTTCTGAAGAGAGCCATGGAAGAACCGGGGTCCAGGGCTTATCTGTTCCAGGGCCTTGTGCAGGGTGAGATGAAAAGAACATCATCTCAGACATCCTGAACAATCATTCTTGGGCAACTTGCGCCTGGGATCTAGGAGTTTTATTTTCATTTTTAATAGTTGCCATGATGTATATATTACACATATATAATATACTATATATATACACATTATATATGTATGTGTTGTCTGATGTCAACATCTGACATCATCGCTCGGAAACCGCCAGGCTCGATATGTTCATTTACGACGCAGCTCTATTGGCACCGTGACGATTCCTCCTCACATCCAGGTCATGGCTGACTCAGTGGTCTCAATGTCCAAAAAAAACTGTTTTTGAATGGAAAAATCATGAAAAATCACAGCTCCCAAATTTTGCCCCAACATTTGGCTGGTTTTCATTGATTTTCATTGATTTTCAAAGCTGTTTCCTATTTTCAACGCCGATCAACGCCAGGAGAATAGCTCTGGGGAGTTCAACAAACAGGTCTGGCAGATGCTGATGAGCTAAAAAAAAACCTGGGCTGTTTAATTGTCTTCTTAACCCAACCAGGGTTAATATTCATCCAGGGTTTACATGATTCTAATGAATTCATGAAATAACAAACCACAAGGCAGTGGAGAATGGTTTTGATGGGGATGGGTCAAGATGGGTCAAGTTATTAATGGAATTCTCATATTTGGGGAAATCAACATCCTATACCATTAATAACTTGACCCATCCTATAACATTAATAACCATTAATAGCTGTTAAAATCAACATCCATTGATAACTTGACCATTAATCAACAATATGCTTGGTACCATCAACATCCTATACCAGGGGTTACCAGCTATTTTAGGGTACCATCTGGGTAGGGTTTTGAACTACCGATGTGGATCACGAGGTGTGGACGGGACATCCCAAAGTCGATCGGACCCTGCTGGATGCCCAAGAAACACACGGCCCAAGTTTGCCAAGTTCAGCAGAGCATTTGGGAAATGTAGCTTCTTTAGACGTTTCTTGTTGCATTTTTTTCTTGCATTTTAATTGAATTCTGACTGGTGCGTGCTATACGTCGGGAATTTTCGAAAAAATGATCCACAGTATCAATAAATCATAATCCCAGCAACCCCCAGTCCCATCCATTCCCTACGTTCAGCACCAGTAAGTATTCGGTTCTGGTTCCAGTTGATCCAAATGATTCACCCAGGTTCATCATGGACCGACAGGCTGAACACCGACTGCGGTTCGGGGGTCCCAGAGATGCGGCTGTTGGGATGTATGTTGGGGGTATAAGACCTGCATGTTAGAAAGATATAGTGAGATATAGTGAGATATAGTGAGATACATAACATATCATAATTAATATTTGGATATAGTTGGGTTTTGTGAAGACATGGTACAATCCAGACAAAGTCACAGATCTTTCAACATCTTGGCTTTGGGTGTAGAGATCTGGATCCAGATCATGAAATAAATACGAAGATACATGAACTAAGCTGAGTTCTTGGCTCTTTGGCCAACTCTGGCCACTCTAAAAAATAATTTTCATGACTGTTTCATCTAAAGATTCACCACATTTTACAACATCTGACCATCATTTTGCCATAATTTTGATCATTTTGCCAGTGTTTTCCCAGCGCTTTCCGATGGCATTTCCGCCAGAGACGTGAAGAGCGTCGGCTCCCAAAAGAATGCTCCGATGCTTCGTGGCGTCGCATGCTCCAAGAAGGCACCCAACCAGTCGCCAGGTGAAAAAGTGGGCGTGGGAGGCCTATGGTTAGGGGGATCGGCCTATAAACCATTAATAACCATCTGGTTATTTAACATAGCCATGGAAAATCCCTTCCAAATGGAGGTTTTAATGGGAAAATCATCTATAAGTGATATGATGGGAAATTTTTAGCCGGAAAGCCCTATATTTGATGGTAAAAACCCATGGGTTTCCGGTTAAGATTTTCCCTTAAACCAATCCAATGACATTAATAACCATTTATAAAATGCATTGATACTATCATTGAGACCACCCCATTTTTGGGGTGGTAAAGATTAGGGTTTTCTACAGAGGTTCCGTTAAACCATTCCATTGACAACATGGAAACGATTGGAATCACATGATATCAAATAATATATCTGAAAATCATCACAGATCATATCAAATTCACTTTGATGGGCCATAGTGGGCTTTGGTGTACTGACACCTGATGACACATGAATAGCATGGCATGTTCTCCACTCCCCGTGAACCTTGGAGGTTGCCAGCTCCAATAGGAGACCACTTCAGAGCTCTAAGTTGGCGCTCACAAGAGCATTCGGAAGAATTTCTTTGTTTGTATCAAAAGTGCATATTTCCCCACCTGCCAGGTGAGGGTTGTTAGATTTTATCAGAGCTGTTCTCCTCCTCCTCCTCCTCGGCTAGCTGTCCTCCTCCTCCTCCTCGTCCTCCTCCTCCTCCTCCCCCTCTAGACTCTAGTTTCTCCTCGACCATGTCTGCATCAACTTCCACCTCCACTTCCGCCTTGCCAACTCTTCGCCAAGCTCTTTGCCAACTTCCCAGCTCAGTGTGCACT
>Ga0126342_10005739_pt1 | contig 21795 bp, 13 predicted proteins | sample Cyp1metagenome_FD_92528 | JGI IMG/M metagenome (GOLD analysis project Ga0126342, IMG submission 92528) | Coral microbial communities from Lord Howe Island, Old Settlement Bay, Australia - Cyphastrea 1 metagenome | ecosystem: Host-associated > Invertebrates > Cnidaria > Coral ... | reverse complement strand
TTCCGGTTCCTGCAGTGGTCTTGAGCCAAAAGGGCGAGTTGATGTACCCCTTGGCTGTGGATCTTTGAGGGCTGAATTATGTGGTAGTGTACAATGGTCCGTAGCCTACACTCTATTCGCACCTACATATCCCATAGGATCCATGTATGGTATATATGCTAACATAAAGGGGGGTATATTGATGGGATCCATGTTACCATATATATATATATATGTAGCAGCCCCATGGATCCTATGGGATATACCTACATATATAATTATATATGTATAAGATCGCGTGGCTACTTGCTTAGCACCAGCTCAGGATCATCGGATTTGACAAAACAAACGCGCTTCTCTTGGAAAAGCTAAGCCGGGCAGGAGGTAGTGAGGTAGCCTCCGGGAATCGAACGTTACAATGTATACTGGTGGTTAATAATATGGTTAATAATATGGTTAATAATATGGTTAATAATATGGTTAATATATGGTTATTATATGGTTAATGATGACTAATAATAAACTGATTGGTGGTCTGAAGCCCTCTGAACAATATTACAGGTTATTGTAGAGGCCCAGAAACAAAACGATCAACAAAGAGGCCAATGTTCACCCCAGAAATGATCAGAAAGGAAGGTCTCCTTTTTCTGGTTGGTGGTATACCATGGTATACCTACCCCTCTGAAAAATATTAGTCAGTTGGGATCATTATTCCCAATATATGGAAAAATAAAAAATGTCCCAAACCACCAACCAGTAATGATCAATATATCTATAGATGTTCATGCAAACGTATACATGTCTATTGTATACTTATATATATATATGTATGATCATTATTATATTAAACGTCTCCAATCCTTCCATGCCATACTGAGTCTTCGACTGGAATCTCTTGATTCCAGTACTCACCGAACCAAAAGTTCTCCCACTCCTTCCCGGCGCTGTAGCGAGAGAAATGATGAAGCATAAATTGAATGATCTGGGAAAAAACTTGATGCATACTGAAAGATTCACAAAGATGTAATGCAGTGTACAGCTGTTAATAAATATGTACATGTCATATACGTGTTACATGTACACATCATACACATGTGTCTAGAGACACTACATCCAAAATCAATCAAAATCATAGATTCCGTTCCCATCTCAAGGCTTCACTTTGGTCCTCTGCTAGCTTGTTCTTCTCAGATCTTGATTCCTGCGGCTCGTAAAACTGCCGAAGGAACAACCAAGCGAGTTGCTGCTATTCACTGGTAATGAGTTTGAAACTACAAGCATCAGTCCACCATTAAACACATCTGGAAAAAAACATTACCCCGATGCTCCATGTATGGAATATTTACCAACATTTACCCTAAAAATCACCCAAATGTAGGTAGATATACCATACATGGAGCATATGGGTTATAGCTCAACCTTTACCCGGTAAGTACCAGGTGTCACGAATCAGTATTTGAAACTCCCTTGAAACTTTAAGACCAACCAAGGATCATCCTACCAACTAAATCAACATGAAACAAGTAGAACACATACTTACAAATAAACAGGGAAAAAACACCAAGATCAATACCAGCTTTCACTTAGTTCTTTTTCCGCTTTGTCAGATATGGGAATTAATTACTATAAGTTGCTGGTTACTCCTACAAATGAGTCTGCCAAGATTGCACACAAGACACATCGTAGAGCTCTGGTCCAGTACCGCCTTGTTAAAACTGACCAGCTCAATTCCAACAGATCGTTTTGTGGCACGTGGTGGCCTTTTCACCAATAAAATCCAATCACTGAAAAACCTGACCCAGAAACAGTCAATCATGTGAGTCATGTGGATGTACAGAGACCAATTGATATCCATTGATCTGCCATAAATTGCCCCTTATGAAACCCTGGTTTAGTATTGGATTTCTGAAAATCTTCATGTCCCTGATCCATGCTGGAGGTATTTCATATGGGGCATGGAAATGACCGTAGCCAGCTTTCGCCTTCTCATCTTCAGCGACTCGCCTCGCGACCTGGTTCAATGGCTTTCAGACTTCAAGTCTCTGAGCCCAAAAAATGGCTTTGTCTGAGAATTTATACCCTCGGGTAAACTGACATAACTATGGAAAATCACCATTTTTAATGCTATAAATGGCCATTTTCAATAGCTATGTTAGTCATTACCAGAGGGTATAGGTCAATTGACCGGATTCCAATGGATTATGTACTCTAACGGATTCTCATGTTTTCCCATTTGAACTTATGTCAATGGCAACGCCCAGGAGGCGATTTTTTGCGACGAAACAGTGCATCCCAATGGTCGTTGAAGGGAGGAGGTTATAGCACTTTTAAAGCCTCTGGTAATTGAACATAGCCATGGGAAATGACCCATTTATAGATGGTTTACCTATTAAAAATGGTGATTTTCCATGGCTATGTTAAAATCAACATGATTTTTATGAGGTAAACATACGCAAATCATCCATGAATGAAGCGTTCTCGATAGCCATGTTGAATTGTTCAGCGGGTAAGTTTCTCTGAAGGTTCAAGGGAGCAGTGGCTGCAAAACCCGGAACGTCATTCCATGAAATGCCGCTTGGTTCAGCCCAGGATTCCCAGTTCATGGATTATGATAATTATATATAATTGTGATGATAATCCCCAATAGGATAGTATCAATGGCCCGTTTAGTTGGATGATAAATCCCTATCAAAACTGGTGATGTTGCATAGCCAAGAAACAATTACAAAAGTGTAACACATATGTCCAACAAAATAGCATCATTGTTCTCAAAAATTACCAGAGCTTGCCCTCCTGAAAACTAACATAGATGTGGAACACTCACCATGAATGTGAGTCATTTTCCGACCTCAGGGTGTAAATCAAAAGACCTATGAAAAATACCTATGAACAAAACATATATATATATATGATATATATATATATATGATATATATATATATATATCTATGATATATATATATATATATGATATATATATATATATGATCTATATATATGATAAATATATATATATATTGCCACATCTTTTTGATATTTACCCCAGCTTTTCTTTAAGACCTTTCGTTCAACGGTCCACTGTGTGTCCGGCACATCTACGACGCCGGTCTCGCGGTGAGAGAATGCTGCGCATGCTGCGCACAGCCTGGGACTACACAGCGGTAGCGATCCGAGAATGTCAACGGATTGGCTCAAGGGACTGGTTGGTGGTTAGTACAACATATGGTTACCAGAGGGTATATATCTATAACTGGTGTATATAACCATATAAACATTATTATATAACATATAGTATAACCAGTATTATATCATAACCAGGGTTTATATGATAGTAATGCCGATCATAGTGGTTATATATGGTTATATATGGTTATATATGGTTATATATGGTTATATGATGTTATATGATGGGATTATGTATAGATATAACATAACTGGGGGTAGTGGTTGACCTACCCCTCTGAAAAATATACGAGTATTTAGTGGTTAATAGTGGTTTATGGTGGTTAATAGTGGTTAATGATTCACTGATCAATGGGCTTCTGGTTGATGGTATACCTACCCCTCTGAAAAATGATGGACTTCGTCAGTTGGGATTATTGTTCCCAATATATGGAAAGTCATAAAATTCCATGGTTCCAGACCACCAACCAGGGGAAAATCTGCAGGAAACCATCGATTTTCCCGTGAAATATGTGGGTTTCCTGTAATTTTTCCCTTAACATGAGAATGCGGATGAAATGGTAATATGAATTTTAACTAACTTGATGTGATAGTTGATATGACATACATATGAGGATTTGATTGGGGATGATGTTAAACATACACACACTGGTTTAAGATGGTACAGAAATATCAAATAGCAACCTTCAAATAAAACCGTGTCTGGAAAATTTGATAGTCTATGTTGGAGAATAGGGGATGGGTCAAAACCCTGGTACCTAGTGAACCCCAATTCATAGCTGGGATTTATGGATGTTCATCCCACTAAAAATGTATCTATAGGTATTGACCCATACCCAATAGGGATATGTTCAAACAACCCCGTGTGATAAAATAATCATCTGCAGAGAGCCCAAGCTTTTTCCGCAAGAAATATCAAGGCACATGAGGGGCAGTCAACTAGAGTACCCCTATTCCATCCCCATGGTTCATCATTTTCCCCATTCGAATGGCCCTTATTGGCCCTTATTTTGGAGCATTTCTCATTTCGGGACAACCCCAATTGGATATTGCTGATAGTATCCACATTTTATCACCATTATATTATTATTATTATCATTATCATTATGATTATTGTTGTTATTGTTATTGTTATTGTTATTGTTATTTATTAGTAGTAGTGTTATTATATATTCCCATTTTCCCTACTTAAATATCCATTTTGCATGGTAAATCCTTCCCATATAAATGGTAAAACTATGCATGGCCATAACTGGATCAGTGTTTAGATGCTCGAGCAGCGCATCTGCTCCAGAGATAGCCAGTCCAAGACACTTAGAAACACAGAAACCAATCGTCAAAGCAAACTTCAAGAGTAGATACATGATGATTCGGACCATAAGTACTTGACTTTGGCAACACCCACACATGGAACAACACCCACACATGGAAACAAAACAATGAAAGCACTGTTTTTTTTTTCAGTTTTACCATCGCCTGGGTGTGTCTGAAAATAGGGTACCCCTAGAATCCCATTGGTTATGTTTTCAAACTTCCCTTTTCTTTGGCAAAAATTCTCTTGCGCCCCCACCAGATCCTCCAAGTTTCCCGGCGCAAAGCAAAGGCAACATCTTGACGCAGCCGGAGCGACCCCCTGGGCAGATTCAGAGGCCAGGATGGAAAACTCAGGTCCTCATCCCAAATAGACCTGGCCAACTTTTTGAAAACACCTATGGTTTCTAACATCCACATCCAATACATCAAAAATAGGTCCAGGTGAACCTACCCCGAATCTGGGAGGGAAAAATATTGACTACCAAAGATACAAGATATTCCCAAGTGTGCATCAAGTACATGTGACATGTAATCATGGATCATCATGTGTCGCTATGATCAGGCATTAAAATCATAATTAATCATCATTAATCGCTATTATCAGCCATTAAAATCATCATTAATCATCATTTGTCGCTATTATCAGCCCTTAAAATCATCATTACTCATCATAAATCGCTATTATCAGCCATTAAAATCATCATTCATCATCATTAATGGCTATTATCAGCCATTAAAATCATCATTAATCATCATTAATCGCTATTATCAGCCATTAAAATCAACATTAATCATCATTAATCGCCATGATCAGCCTTTATCAACCATTAAAATCATCGTTAATCATCATTAATCATCATTAATCGCTATTATCAGCCATTAAAATCATCATTAATCATCATCATTAATCGCTATTATCAGCCATTAAAATCATCATTAATCATCATTAATCACTATTATCAGCCATTGAAGTTATCATTAATCATCATTAATCATCATCATTAATCGCTTTTATCAGCCATTAAAATCATCATTAATCATCATTAATCGCTATTATCAGCCATTAAAATCATCATTAATCATCTTTAATCGCTATTATCAGCCATTGAAATCACCATTAATCATCATTAATCGCTATTATCAGCCATTAAAATCATCATTAATCACCATTAATCATCATTAATCGCCATTATCAGCCATTAAATTCATCATTAATTATCATCATTAATCGCAATTATCAGCCATTAAAATCACCATTAATATTTATTAATCGCTATTACCAGCCATTAAAATCATCATTAATCATCATTAATCACTATTATCAGCCATTAAAATCATCATTAATCATCATTAATCGCTTTTATCAGCCATTGAAATCATCATTAATCAGCCATTGAAATCAGCATTAATCATCCTTAATCATCCTTAATCGCCATTAATCATCATTAATCATCATTAATCATCATTAATCATCATTAATCATCATTAATTATCCTTAATCATCATTAATCGCCATTATCAGCCATAAAAATCATCATTAATCATCATTAATCGCTATTGTCAGCCATTAAAATCATCATTAATCATCATTAATCGCCATTATCAGCCATTAAAATCATCATTATCATCATCAATCATCATCATTAATCGCTTTTATCAGCCATTAAAATCATCATTAATCATCATTAATCGCTATTATCAGCCATTGAAGTTATCATTAATCATCATTAATCGCCATTATCAGCCATTAAAATCATCATTAATCATCATCATGAATCGCTTTTATCAGCCATTAAAATCATCATTAATCATCATTAATCGCTATTATCAGCCATTGAAATCACCATTAATCATCATTAATCGCCATTATCAGCCATTAGAATCATCATTAATCATCATTAATCATCATTAATCATCATTAATCATCATTAATCGGCATGATCAGCCATTAGAATCTTCATATTTGTTGGTTTGATCCCCAATTTCCGTGCCTAGTCCCTCAGCCTGTCACGATCCGCGTGCGTCAGCCGATGGCAGCGCACGCAGATCGCGGCGAAGGACGCTGGCCTGGAAATGGGGGAAGGCAGTGGGAGCTAAGGGCATAGCACGGGGTAATATGGGTATGGATCAATACCTATTAATACCATTTTTAGTGGGATGAACATCCATTTACCAGCTATTTTGGGGTTCACTAGGTACCAGGGTTTTGACTCATAGCCATGTATGTGTGAATTTAAAATGATATAATATATATATACAATATAATCTGGTGGGTGGTATACCTATCCCTCTGAAAAATATGAACGTCAGTTGGGATGATTATTCCCAATATATGGAAAAATAAATGTTCCAAACCACCAACCAGTAATATATATATAATATATATATGATGTATGAGGATATACAAGAAGTACAATAGGATATGTATTCTAGTGGGATATATCATAGGGGCACCAAATCGACAATGGTATCGATCAAGTTCTTGGGTGTCCGGAAACATGGATGAATGGTGGACAGTCGTGACCCACCATTCGTGGTTTCCTAGGGCCTTGAACTTAAATGTACAATGTACAAGGTGGTGCCCCATAGTCAGCTAAGCTGGTTTATAACTCCAATAACTTGGGTTTATGGTAGATATATCTATACTTCAGGGGAGTTATGAACCAAATTGAACCAATCTATATGGATGTGTCCTAAAATGGGGGTACCCCCAAATCATCTAAGTCATTAGACCATGAGTTAGTATTGAAACTCTTGTTGACTTGGGGATCCCCCATTTCAGGAAACCTCCATATAATATATGAATACATCTTCAAGGCACGCCAGTAACATGTATATGCATATATTGAAACGTATATAAAATTGATATTCATACATTGAGATATTAAGATATCTTGAAGCAGATCCATATTGCTATGGACAAATCACTTCATATAAATCAATATTCAATGTACAGATCCAGAGATCTTCAAAGCACGCCCATCTCTTGCCTGCGTGGCGACCACAACGGCTGCCATCATAGAAGATGAGTTTCTGACTTTGGATATGGTAATTAGTTGGCTACATGGGCTACATGTTCAACTTGATTATGGAGTGTACGTGTTAAAGACTTGACTTGGGAGTGTACTTGTGAAATTTCGGGACAGGACTCTTTCTGCCTGTTCTTTGGCCTAGTTCAGTCTGGATCTGCGGCCTACAATAAGCTGGCCGTTATTCTCGGCATTCCGATGGTCTCACCGGTGTAGTCTTCCAGCCCGCAAATATTATGCGTTCCGCTTTGAGACATCAAAAAGAAACAACAGGGTTGTAGCATGCTAGCTCGCAAGCTCCCCAAAAAAGATGCCGAAAAGTGGGAAAACCATGGAAAACCTGGAAATATGAGGTGTAAATATCATCGAAAAAATCATCCTAGAAACACTTGTTGCCATCTTTTTGAGAATGGCTGATGGCTATACAGGATTTTTTGTCCCCTATGAGATCTAGGCCGCTAATCTCAGATACTTTGTTCAACGAATAGTTTTGTTGTCGGTTTAATTTCAACTGGCTTCTTAATTCTATATCTACTTCCATTTATGGTGAGATATTGAGGTACTACCTATCCAAGATTGATCGTGCCTGTGATTTGCTATTTTTGTGGAGCTTCTAAGGGGAAAATCAACTATGGATGGGTGATGTTCCGCCACGTTTGATGGAGGTGACAGAGAGACGGATCCTGCTGAAGCAACACCCTGGGGGAAACTAACAGTTCGATGTGGACCATCCACCATGTTTAATCAGTTGTAGATCATTTTCAGAACCCGGAAACCATGGGTTTTCCACATCTATAGATCAGTTTACCCTAAGGTGAAAGGTACCATGTTTGTAGATGTTATATCATGATGTTAAACTTAGGAATAGTTCGGTTTTTTTTTGCGAGGGGGGCCAAACCCTGGAATCCCCTGCTGTTCACGAACCACTGATATGGGGACAGATAATCACTGCTGGTTGGGATTGATATTCAAAAAACTGCTCGTCTCCGAAACGAATGCGCTTACAAACTTCAAAATATATAAAATGTGAAGTATGTCAGGGTCCCCACACATCTTTAATCATCTTCACACATCAGTTTTTTTCTGCCATATTCAGACACCACCCGGTTCAAAAGCTCTTTTTCACTTCTCTTTGCAAGCTCTGAGTCAACGATATTCAACGTCGCATGCAAAGTTCTCAACATCCACGTGACGTAGATGCTGATCCCCTTCCTTCTCCATCTCTATTCGACTCTAATCTCTGAGCTCATTCACAAGCCCAGCGCACCTCCAACTCGAATTCCGCTCAAATTCAGTCTTTCTTTGGTGTTCGGGCCGCTTTTTTAATTCAAGGCAGCCGTCGAACAGGCCATGACTCCCCTTTGGACGATTCTGGACGTTCAGATTGAAAGTCCAGAGAGTTGAGGTTGAAGATGGGTGATGAACATCCAGAAGCGGGCACTCACGACTCATGCAATCAGGGAATCCCAACCAGCTAAAAAATCCTAGAAACATATATAAAATATAAAGGTTTCGAACTGTTTTCACATACAAAATGGCACAACTCATCATCTTCTGCTAGGTCACTTTGAAGAAAGATATTAATTAGAACTGCTTGGATTCCCAAGATTTTCTCACCATGAATCAATCGAACTGCTTGAAGGACACCATGGAAATCGTAGACTGCTGGCAGTCAGCTTCCATTGGCTTACGGCCTCCTATCCCCCGGAGGTACCGCAAGTTCCGTGCCTCACTGCAGACAGTGCCTTAGGTGCAAAATAAATGGGAGAATGTTTTCTCATTGTAATGTATGAAGATGTAACAATGTATGAAGTGGTATATTAATGTACTCATGTTCTCCATTTATATGACTCATCTCTTTATTATACTTTAGACTTGATTTGTCCATGTTTGGCTCAGGGCTTACAGTACTCCACCATCCATCACCTGGACCAAAAATGAGGCTCCAAACTGCAGTGAAGGCAGCAACAACTCATTGGCCAACTCAGACCTTGAGATTCAAAACCGGAAAAAACTTCTTGGCTTTTCGCATCCCGTTCGCGTTGGAGGACAAAATATGTATTATAACACAATTACAAATACAGTACAATGATTAGTGGTAATCAAATGTAACAAAATGCAACAATAATGATTGCAATAATGGAATGATCATCGCCACAAGAACAACAATAATTATGTATTATTATTAGTAGTAGTATTATTATTAATTATTATTATTATCATTACTATTATTATGATTATTATTATCATCATCATCATTATTATTATTAATTGTTACTATTATAGTATGATCATAAGAGTAGCAACAATCATGTTTTATAGAGCAATAAATCACAATTTCATGATTAGCCCTTCAAGATGGAGGAGAAGACCATCTCCAGTGATTGGGACCTACGGGTCATACGAAATGGCAGTGGTCACAGACGAGACCAATGCTTCTCTAGGACAGGATAGTTTTTTTTTTCTGACCTGGTAGACAAAATAATCCCTTCCCCCTAGTATCCCTAGTATTACCCTCTGGTAAACGTTTACATAACTATGGAAAATCACCCTTGTTAATGGGTAAATCCACTATTTCTATGGCCATGTTCAATAGCTATTTGTGTTAGTTTACCAGGCCGGGTATACCCCATGTTTTCCCTGGGATGATTTATACACCCCAAACGAAACCATGGTGGAAGATCTTGGATCCATGGCACACCATTAATATAGCAGCACCGTTAGGATCCGTCATGGGTCAAGAAACTCCTATTTAGAGCTGAAGTTCCATTAAAAAACCCACCAATCTCCTGGATAGGCATTTCCCATGGCGTTTACCGAAGCGCGAAAAGCCGGGAGTGTCGGGCTTCCGGGCGGGAAGCGAGTTGGCAAGCTCCTGGCTGTCCAAAAGTCGCGTGGGTGAAAAACAAATTGGTGAAATGCGATGTATCATCATGATTCATCATGTATCTGGATTATCTGGATTATCTGGATAGTCAATCTCGAAGCAGATTCTAACCGCCAATCACACAGATATACACAGATGATTCAATATTGATCTTATCCGGATCTGGATAGAAGTGACATCCCAGTTCCTGTTTCCTCTTCCAAAAATCAATTATCTCAGAGGACTCGTGTTCAATCATATCGTCACCGGAATTCCTGCCTAGACCCTTCAAATACCCCTATAAATGGCCAAGCATATACTAAATCATGGTGTAGAACATCATTTTGATGGGAGCAAGGCATTATTTTCTAGATGTACATATTTATCATATTTTTCGTAGCTTCATCATATGGTTCTTCATGTTTCATCTGGTAAAGCCAATTTCATAAACCATCCCCAAAATAACCATGGGATGATGGGTTTTAATAACCGTCCCCAGTCATGGTCGGTGGCATTGGATTTACCGCACTATTATTGGGAGGTTTATTCTGGGATAAGATATATTGATGATTTGTTTTTTAGGATTTACCCATTGAAAAATGGTGATTTTCCACAGCCATGTTAGTTATTGTTAGTTTACCAGAGGGTAATATGTTTATGACTCGACTATCATGACTAGGACTTGTGGTAGGTCTATAGTTTATGGGCTAGATCTATCCAAGCCATGAAAATCCCATTGAAAAGCAATTATAATAATGGAATATAAACATATAAACCCCCAATATAAATAGTTGGTTATATTCTCACCCATAGGATCCATGTATGGTATATATACTAACATTTGGGGTATATTGATGGTAAATGTCACCATGTATAGCATACATGGATCCTATGGGATAGATTTCCAGAGATTTTACCGAGTCCCCCAAGCTGCCGCCATACACCATCCAAAGACTGCTCCTGGCCACTGCAGAATATCGCTGGTCCACCTGGGTGAACCCAGAGTTTCTGACAAACGTTCGCCGCGTATCTTTTTATTATGGGAGTTTACCATAGTCATGGAGGTACCCTCTGGTTATGACTAACATAGCCATGGAATAGATGGCCCATAGAAATAGATGGTTTACCGAACTTAAAAATGGTGGATCTTTCCATGGCTATGTTAGTCATAACCAGATGGTACCCCCAAATGGATGGGTTTATACCGGAAATGATGCTGAAATGAAACGGTAAAAACATGGGTTAACTTCACATATATCATCAACCCATGGTTGTTAATCCATGTTAACCCATGGTTGTTAACCCATGTTAACGTTTGATTGTGGATTAAACATGAAGAAATTTCACGAAGAAACAGTGGTTACTATCTTCTGGTGATCAACTTCTCCAAGTCTCGCAGAGATTTCACCGACTCTCCGCGACGTCATCACGGTTGATGCTTGGATGGTTTGCAAAAAATGGATCCCGGGGAGAGGACATTGTACAACCCATGACGGATCCATGGTGCTGGTATATATGCTAACATAAAGGGGGTATATTGATGGGATCCATGTTAGCATATATAGCAGCACCATGGATCCGTCATGGGCAAGATTCTTGTATCATTTTTTTGGGAATTCAATGAAGTCAATATGTAGGGAAGAGATTATATTTTTAAAAAATATAAGTTTCGGATGGATGTAAGTATCAGTATAAGACTAATTACAACATACTAGTCACATTAGGTAATGATGTTTTGTTTATTCTATCATATTATATCTATCTCTATATATATACACATATATCTTTGTATTCACATCCATAGGACATTACAATCATTACAATCATTGGGGGACATGTTTTTATTTCTTATGACATGACATCCACCGAAAAACCTCTATTTCCAGTCACCACACCGCACCCCAGGTTGTCTGGTCACAACTGCGGTCAATCCCTGTGCTTCAAGGCGAAAGCCTGCCATCTGCTCGGAGATGGGGGGTGTCTTACAATCAGAAACTGATGTCACCCTCTGGTAAACTAACATAGCAATGGAAAGTCTCCATTTTCAATAGGTAAATCAAATCAAATATCAATGGCAATTCTCAATAGCTCTGTTAAGACATAACCAGAGGGTATCCCATCTATAGAACTGGCTTATAAATACTTGTTCATAAACCACATAAGCTAAGTGGGACGAAAGTGGGATGACCCTCCAAGTACAAATCCCAGTCGTCACTATGGCACTATGGTTGTTTCAATACCCAAATGCCAGTCATCCATATGCCTTGTATCATTTATTCGGCCCCGTTGCCAGAAATCAGGACATCACCATTATACCATTCCAGGCCTGGTCCTAAAAAATAGATGAGGTACCCAAGGCCATGTGCCTTGTTGGGAAAATGATAAGTGGTTGGTGGTATACCTACCCCTCTGAAAAATATTAGTCAAATGGGATGATTATTCCCAATTCATGGAAAAATATGAAATGTTCCAAACCACCAACCAGTAATGAACCATGAAATTTTGGGGCTACCCTATTTTCAGACAAAGCCATATCTGAACAGATCGCGAAAGATTATCTAGATATTGGAAAGTACTATAAAATTGGACAATTGGACACTTAAAGCTATTTACAGCAATGTCAAGTTTTTCCAATTCAGCATTAAAATATTAAACAGGTCTGGCTCTGCTGCCGCGTCCATTTTTTCTCGAAGTTGTAGCACACCACCCAAAACAGAAAAGTAAAATCACAGTGCAAATGGTGACATTAGCTGCTCTATCTTAACACCGGCAACACCATGCCTTTTTCACAACTTCTGCGAAAATACCAACGGTTCTCTGCGAGTATTGGTCTGCAGCTGATCCTATCATATCCTGCATGTTCCACAGGTCAGGTCCAATCAATTCCAATCATAGCAATAATTAGCAATATGTGGTTTCACTACCACTCAATCCTCTTGGGGTACCCCCTATCATTCTAGGACACCTCCACATAATCACCATTGGTACTTGCCGGGGCGGCGCTCGGTCGTCAGCAAATGGCACATCCTGCAGGTGATGAATGGTGGAGGGAGATTTCCAATGTTCGGAAAATCACACGCAAGGTACCAGTTGGACTTCTGTGGATATGGTCAAAACCTCAGAGTATAGCACCACCCAAAAAGATAGAAAAATCAGATATCGATTTCTCACTGCTTAGGATAGTGCTATAGACTAACCTGTACCAGCAGTCCTTGTGAATATAGGCATGACGGTTTCCTTGCTGTTGGACCAACATGTCGCAGTTCGTACCTGAGACTGGGTGACTTCACAGCTCGACGCTGGGATTTATGGATCCTCCTCCCAAACCCATGACGGATCCATGGTGCTGCTATATATGGTGCTCCATGGATCCCATCAATATACCCCCTTTATGTTAGCATATATACCAGCACCATGGATCCGTCATGGGAAATATGGTATTTTAGAGATTTTGATCCCATTTCTTCCCAGGAATCACGAACAAGGAACATGGATACCATAAACAAAGAGTGGAAGGCACATATCTATCAAAAACGGCCAGGAGCACGGCTCAAAAGCAGCTTTTGGAAGGTTCGCACCACCATTCTGGGGATATTTTTTTCGAAGAGTAGCGAAAACTCTTCAAGCACCGAAAACGCGAAGTCAAATGAAACCAAGCCGTACCTTGGGTGCTTTTAGGGTCCATAATTTTAGGAAGCCCAAATGGTCGCCGCAGTCTAAGATCAACATTTACACATGAATAAAAACCCATAAGAATCGGTCAACAAAACCCAAGAAAGGGCAACGGTTTTGGTCAGGACAATAGCCGCAAGAGATATCATTGTAATATGTTGTGATTGTTGATGGTTAATCAAACCTCCCTCCCCAAAGCTTCCTCCCTAAAGATCCAGCGAATCCGCGTATGAAAGTCCTATATTTTGTCAGCCCAAGCCCTGTTTCTATAAGCTGCCTGATTCCAGCAGCTGGTCTCCATACATTCTCTACCTCGACCACACGGTGACCGGCGCAGAAGGTTCCATGAATTGCTGATTGGTCAGGAACAGGATTCCCTGAGAAGGCGTAATGATAATCTCCAATATTATGATATATATAATCATGTATATATAATATAATCCCCTATAATATATGTCTTTCCAATGTAAGGCCTTACAGGCAATTGTAATTCCGCATGTCAACTAACAGGGGGTTTTCGACGCTGAACCATGGAGGGAATTCATCATCCTACCAGCCACTGGGGTCAAATGGCATCCCACTTAGCAAGTGGCTAGTATATAACTGACGAAATTTAATTAATCATATAATTATATACATATCCATAAATCCATAAAATAGCCACTATCCATATATACACTAGTTTAACTTGGTTTATTCATATAATATATATATATATATTATGGTTTATCTATAGGTTGTAAACAGTCAACATCCGCATGGCGTTTTCCGTCATATCATGGCCGCCCTGGAGCCCTCACATGACGTCTGACTGGGCAGAGAGTTCCTCGATGCTGCATAGACCTCGGACGCCAACCCGACAATTTTTGTCCAAAGATATCGGGGAAAAAAAACATGTGGAGATTAATGGTCAATAATGGTCAATAATGGTTAATAAGCAAACTATGTTTTGCTTTTTTGTTTTGTGGACATAATTGGTATAAATATATGTATATATATATATATTGGAGATGAATGGAGATTTGTTCAATGGGGACATCGATTAAGACTGTGAAAATGGAAAGCTAGAGATCAAGCATGAGATGCTTGGGCACATTATTCACGCAAACTCAAGCAAGAGGAACCACCTCTTTTGCTTTGTTTGAAGTTCGAATGTTGGCTACAGTCCAAAATTCATTCAGTCATTCTTGTTTCCAAATATTATTGCTTATCAAAATATCTAAGTATGCTGGTTGACTTCTGATTGATATGTTTTATAATCAAGTAAGAAGATTTGGAATATCAGAAAAGTTCAGCACCCGTTCAGAGCTCGTTGACGTTCCCGGGAAATTCCCATGTCCGGATCACCTGTGGAACCTGTGATGCCCCGCGGCAAGTAGCAAGGACACCTGCGCGCGAAGAGCTGCAGGCTGGTCCTGGTGCAGGTGAAGCAAGTGACGGAAAACGACATGAGGGCATCACCCATAGGATCCATGGTGCTGGTATATATGCTAACATAAAGGGGGTATATAGATGGGATCCATGTTACCATATATATAATATAGCATATAGCATACATGATTTATGATTTATGATTAATCATTACCCATAGGATCCATGGTACTGGTATATATGCTAACATAAAGGGGGTATATTGATGGGATCCATGTCACCATATATAGCATAGATGGATCCTATTATACCTATGGGGCACGGTTTACCCTCTGGTTATGTCAAAATAGCTCTTGAAAATTGCCATTCATAGTGAGTTTTTCCTATTAAAAATGGTGGATATTTCCATATAGTTATGTAAACGTTTACCAGAGTGTATCCCGAAATATGGCATGTCAACCGTATGGGATGTCAACCGATGATTGATGGGGATAGTTGATGGTACATATAACCAGCATTAAGATGCATTAACCAAGAACAATTGGCTGTAACCAATGGAATGCAATCAATACAATCATTGACTACCTGTCTTTCCCTTCATTCAACCAAATCTACATCGCGCAGCTTGATGAATCGGTCACCGATTATGCCGGCTTTCGCACAAAAAATCATCACTGGTCCACCGGCTGATCATGTCGGTTAGGTACCCCGAAACCCCAAAAACGTGACCAACATCTGCGGGAGTGCTACCGGTACCATCATCAACCAATACTCTTCGAGTTGCATCTAGGACCCCATTCGAAAAACCAAAGATCCCAGTAGATTCCAGGTAAAATTCCCATGGAACTTCGAATTCACCATTATTCACCTAGAAAAACCAAAGATCCATCAAGATCCATCAACCATCTCAGTAGATTCCATATATTCCATGGTGAATTCTCCTGCATGTTGGGATCATAGAGGCTTAAGGTGTTGATATATTGCGCCTGGCGGAGCTGGCCGGAGTCCGCCTATTCTGTAACAACCCATCCCCATTCAACCGTGGGAAAATAGATGGTTATATGGCATTTCATCGGAAATCCATCGGAAATCATGGGAAATCCTCTGGTTTTTTCGGGTATGTGTTGGAATTTATAGGTCAAATAGAGGATTATATTATAGTAATACCATAGGAGAAGTATACCAATGTGATCCAATATGTCTGGGATATACCTGGCTGGAAAATCGCCAACAGATGGAGGTAGGTCAGCCAGCCATGTTTGAAAAAAGCCCCGGTCCCAACATGTCAAAACCATGGCTTTTTGTGGCGTGTGGTCATCCAATTCCATCAGAATCCTGACATTCATAGGGGGGATGACCATCCCCTTTCAGGGGAAACTAAGCCATGTAAAGTGACCATGTAAAATGACCATGGCACAAAAAAAGCAAGCCCCCATAAGCCCCAAAAGATCGAAAGTCATATCCCAATTTTGCATAGTGGTAGGCGGTAGTAAGTTACGTTTCTATCTTTTATGGGGGCTGCTGTCAATATATATACAACATCATTTCGTATACCAAAACACAAACATCAACCATCCTTTGGCGTATCCTCATGTTTGTTGGTGAAATCGTTTGTTTTAAATGCTGAATATGGCACACCTTTCCCCACATCTTCAGTTTACAGTATCTTGGGCCCTGAAAACGAATCGATCCCATTCCAATACTCACCCGGGGTTTCTCGGAGAGTATTTGGATATTTCAGGGATGGGAGTATACATCCCCCGTTGACAACGCAACAGCTTTAAGTAGCATCTGGCACATTCTGGCACAGTAACCCCCCAGAGTTACAACAGGTCCAGGATGGTACTTCGTTGATGTTTCCCCAATGTCAGGTCCACCAGGTCGCGGCTTCCAATACCAACCCATCCATCTATATCCATTTCGCTCATATCTCAAGCGAGGATGGAGGCACCAGATTTCGCACTTGTGTATCACATTCACCTGGTGCTCGGGGATGTTAATGGTGGACAAAAAAACATGAGATAGCCCCAGAGGTTGGGATATGCGGCCCCTAAAACTGTATACAACAACATTCTATATGAGCATTTCCTGAAAATGGGAGGGATCCCTAAAATCATCCATTTGTGTTTAGGATTTTCCATGAAATACACCATCCAGCTATTGGGGTAGCCCCATTTTAGAAAACCCTATAACTATTCATAATGACCCATAGGATCCATGTATGCTATATATGGTAACATTTACCATCAATATATCCCCAATGTTAGCATATATGCCAGCACCATGGATCCTATGGGTTGTATAAGCAATGATAACTGCCTCACTGCACTCGGACGTGAAGCAGGGATTCTTTCCACAGATCATGGCCGGCAGGGTCGGATCTGCCAAATCAATGGATTTTCCACATGTTGGTCAGGATATTAGACGGTCACACATACAAATAATATACTTGTTCCTGGGTTTCATATCCTATGAGTGGCGAAAAAAAACCACAGGAAATCCTGCGGGCGTGAAGCCAGTAATTCCAAGATTTTTTTCGGGCCGCAGAAACGATGTGAACATGATGAACATGATGAACATGCTGCGGCTTGTTGGAACAATATCTGGTTGGTGGTATACCTATCCCTCTGAAAAATATGAACGTCAGTTGGGATGATTATTCCCAATATATGGAAAAATAAAATTCATGTTCCAAACCACCAACTAGATATGATCATATGACAGCATCCGAATCATCTATTGCAGTGCTGTTGTTCACCAAAATCTCTTCAAGTTGCGCTTCGTCCAAGTCAGGGGATGTCCCGACTTACAGCAATTTACCCTAGAGTAAACATATACCCTCTGGTAAATTAACTTGTTGACCGTGAAAATAACCCATTCTTATTGGAAACTAATCTTCCAATCCCGATGACTGCCAGGGTCTATGTTAATTTACTGGAGGGTATTTGTTTTGTAAACAAAAAGATGTGGAAACCCATGGTTCCCGGTCAGAAAATGATCTAGAAACCCTGGGATTTTTTGGGTGCTCTATTTGTTAGCTGACGAATGTGCCGGCATGAGGACAAGGTAAACGCAGGGAAACATGGGCAAACGGTAGCGAACTGGTCCTTCTCTGACTGGCAGAATTAGTGGACTTTTTATGCCGTTTTTCCAAAATCAGCCAATTCTGGGACTCTAGCCTTTTACAGATTGATTCGTTGTTCCGTTTCTTTTAAAGCAATCTTACAAAATTCTACCAAAATTTCCAAGATCTTTCCAACATTTCCCAAGATCTTCTTTCCAACATGTCCCATCTTCCCCAACTTCTCCAATCTTCCCAAACTGCCTACTGCCAAACTGCTGTGGAGGAACCTTGGCGATCACCAACAACTGGAGACCCATGAAGATATCAACAGTAATTACACAAGTTATGTTTCGGATTGTAGCCAATTATTAGCATCCATTTGTACATATATATATATATAGATATATACATATATGTCTACATATTATGTATCTATATATATGTATGTATATATATATATATATCATTATATCTAATTATATTGTAAGATGGATAATATTTCCATATTAATTTAGTGGATGGTCTCACCAGAAATAAGTCAATAGTCAATTGTGGATAATATGTTATCAATATTCCACAAGATAATTATGGATGATGAGGATTGGCACGATAGTCAACAGTCAGATTCCGTATCTTAACGTGGATATTATATAGGTTCACGTATCTGATGTTATTACCCTCTGGTAAACTCACATAACTATGGAAAATAACAATTTTCAATGGGTAAATCCACTATAAATTACAATTTTAAATAGCTATGTTAAATTACCAGAGGGTATATAATGATAAACAAAAGATGGACAATTTACGAAACTGTGTTTTTTCACGATCCCCCCCTGCACGGGTTAAAAAAGGCCCCTGAGCTTCCGTGCCAAGCTGCTGTAGGCCGGTGCAAGCGAGCCTGCAACCTAACAAGGTCAGGTGGATACAATGCTGGCTATGGGGTTAAATATCACATTACTATTTTTTTATGGCAATGGATGATATACCAACTGTAAAAGATATCCAGTTATAACATATATATAGAATAATATAATCATTATGATAGAAGCTTAGGATAGTATCTACATATATATATATATATGTATATATATTATAGTTAATCTATTTATATGTACATACGGTCATCCTGCGGTAGATAGAATATGGACATATAAAAAATAACTCCACGTTTCAGATTCTTGTCGCGACTCCGAGAAAAAAGGGGTCTCGTTGAGTGCGTTAAACAAAAAGTATCAGAATGTATCAGATGGGTGGGTTTGCGACGTATTTCAGAATGAACAAGAAAGTTTGGATGCATATAGACAGGTTACCGTTTCCTGACAGAAACTACCGATCATCTTCAATAGCTTAAGCCAAGGCGAACAATTCCAGCAAGAAGGACAAATGGAATAAAGAAGCAAACGGACCAGGGACGCGTCGAGCCCCTACAACAAGTTGTCAAAGTATTCAGAAGACAACTTGCTACGCCACAGCCATAGGGTAACTGGTCCCATGTGGAAGCATGGCCCCTCTCTGCACGGATAATCAATGGCCATTTCAGGAACCTAAATTGGAGGTACCTAACATATATAAGGCCTATTTTTGAGGCCTAATTTTCAGGGAATATCCCCACAAAATATCGCCAGAAATATGGTACAAACATACCTCCATTTTAGGATCCTGGAATTCCCATTGAGATAACCCCCAATTTTCCCTATCTCTGGTGGTTCCAGGTACCTCCGCAGGAGACCAATGAATCACGACAGCGAATTCAGGATTAACCATCTTTCTGGGACTCGAATTTCATGGGATCATAATTTCATGGGATAATACTGGGAACTAATCATCAATAATAGTGTAATGTGAATATCATGGGAAAATAATTGGCTATATAATATATAACTTGACAATGTCATGTAGAAATTTATGGGATTTAATCTCTCATATGTGAATATGACCCATTTTCAGACACACCCAAATCATCTATGTTGATTTATACCCTCGCCTCATATTTACATCAGAGACTTAACCATGTTGTAACCACGTTGGCACACTGTTAAACCATGTTAAACCCAGATTAATTGTCCCCAAAAAATTCTGCTAGAAGTTGTCTGCTGCTAAAATGATACCACCGCAATTAATCAACCATTGATTGCGCGGGGAACTCGTCCTGCTATTTCTTGCCCGGCCGCCGGCTGGCCGGCCGGCTGCACCCTTCTTAGTATGGACCCTATCTCATTTTTTGTACCCATATTGGACGGTATTTCATATTAGGATATGTTAGGGGTTTTCGGGTCTACTCATATATTTTCTTTAAGGAAAGCAGTTCATGAGTAGATATCCATATACTGTATATATATACATATATTTAACATAATATAATATATATATATATAATTATACATATGATATACAAGCATGATCTATTTCCAGATATTGTTCAGTTAGATATATTTTTTTTGATCATAGCAGTTATGAGATATGATATATTTTGTTTATAAATAAACTGGTTTCATTATCCATGATCATGATCAAACCATTGCCAATCTTAGATACCCTGCAAAAAAAATAAATTCTTTGCTGGTTAGTAGATATTCCCATTAATACCAAAAGACTCAAGGATTAAAGTATCCATGTAAGATTGACCTAGAAACATCTAGAAACTATATAACTCAGTGGATATCAGGTCAAGGGATTTTTATTCACGATCCAGCATGATGCAGCTGATCTCCAGCCTCTGAAATACCACTGATTCTGCGCGCAAGATATCCTCGCGGCTCCTGGGACCACAGGATGAGGCCCTCCAAATTCACGGAGTTCACCAACAATCCGAAGGGGATGAGAAACCTCTTGAAACATAGGGGATTTACAGTTGAATTGTGCTAGTGAAGTTGAGTTATTTTTTGTTGTTAACTGTTGGGTTTGTCGGAGATATAACGACCTAGTTCATGGGTTTATAAATGAACTTATAACTGGGGGCCTACCTTACCTTGTAGTTCGATAAAATTGTAAACCTATCTTTCACTCCACAGCAGCATGAAAAAAACAAACAAATTACTTTACTTCGTGTGATCCCCACCATGACATGTCAGGACATGTCAGGACGTATATTTGGACAAATCTTGAATATATTCTGACATTCTATCTGGCATTCTATCTGGCATTCTATCGGGCAATCTATCTGACATATATTCTGACATTCCACCTGGCATTCTATCTGGCATTCTATCTGGCATTCTATCTGACATTCTATCTGGCATTCTATCTAGCATTCTATCTGACATTCTATCTGGCATTCTATCTGACATATGTTCTGACATTCTATCTGGCATTCT
>Ga0126342_10005738_pt1 | contig 21795 bp, 17 predicted proteins | sample Cyp1metagenome_FD_92528 | JGI IMG/M metagenome (GOLD analysis project Ga0126342, IMG submission 92528) | Coral microbial communities from Lord Howe Island, Old Settlement Bay, Australia - Cyphastrea 1 metagenome | ecosystem: Host-associated > Invertebrates > Cnidaria > Coral ... | reverse complement strand
TATGATATCTTGGATGTATTATTTATGATATCTTGGATGTATTATTTATGATATCTTGGATGTATTATTTATGATATCACTCAGGAAATCTATACATAGGGATGGAAATGGGATTGGGAGATGGGATGGAAATCCAGCGTTTGTAATCAAACGTGACCATGGAAAATCCCGATGTCAATTTCTATCATCTAAAAAGGTGTAAAAAACATGGTCATGTGAGTCATGCTTGTTTATACTGGAGAGATCTGGAGAGCATCTGCGCACCTTGCAATCAACTCCTGGTCGGCTTAAACAACTGCACTGAAGTGCGTTGGGTGCCAAACGACCCGCCACTCCCAGACCCAGAGATTGAAACCCAACCACTGCTGTTGGGAAACCTCAATTCTTGCAGTTTTGTGAAGCCCAAATGGTCAAAATTGGATTATGGAAAGAACTGGTCCAGTCTATGGTGGATTGAGCACATAGTTTCTTCATAGGGATTCAACATAATTCAACCCATCCAAAGGTCACCTGATTGGGGGTTGATAGGTCGCCGACTCGCCGACCTTGGAACTGAGGCCTGAACCCATTTTGATCAAAGGAGCCATAACTGGGGGGTTAAATCTTTGGCATGTTCTTCATTTAAAAATCCGTTTCCAAGGGACTTGGAGGCCATTTGCATCCATTTACATCCATTTACATCCATTTACATGCCATAATAAAGATGGAGGACTCTATCATTGATGGATCGCAAAACTTGATGCGAAAAATTCCCCCATTTTTGCAACCAAGCTTCGTGCATCTCCGAGGCCTGCGTTGAGCCCTGGGACTCGCGCTCGACATCGGCGCCCTGGGGCTCCTGGCGAGCCCCACCAGTGTTGGTTTATAAAGCCATGAACTGTAGTGATAATTTTCATGTTATACCATGCTATACCATGTTATATCCTCCATAAACCATGTAGTTTACCATGTTATATCCTCCATAAACCATGTAGTTGACCTAGTTTAGCGAATTAAGTCAACATTGGTCAACTTAGCGTTCGGGGGCCTCACCTGGTGTAGGGGTTTATGACTAGATCAACTCTTGGGTTTATGCTGATGAGATAACTATAGTGGGTTTAAAAAACCGAGGCACCACCTTGAAGGCACCTATCGCCCTTCAAGTCCGAAAAATGTGAACATATCATGAACATATCTGAAATCATGTCTTTTTTTTCAATGATTTCAGCTATTTTCAGCTGCTATTGAGGAGCTCAGACACATCTCGACTCCTGCAACTCTGAAGCCGCCTTCGTTGCCTCAGCCTCCACCGGGGCCGGGGCCACCGGGGCCACGGTTGCCACGGTCGTCTCGGTCTCGGGCTGCGCCTTGGCACGCCCAAGAAACGTCAAGAAACCATGGATTAGAGAATTTCCACAAACAAAAAGGGAGCATCTATAGGTGGTGTTTAATATTGGGATGGGATTGTCATGGATGTATAGTAGCATCATGATGCATCATGTATGTTTATTCTCCATTTGTTTGGAAAAACTTAAGGTGGTATATATCCACACCATTTCCAGACCTGGCGCCCTGCCTCTCTGGGTTCCGGCTCGATCTTCTGGACGCCGGTCGTCACCGGGTAGACCTTTCGCACCTCAAGGCACAGCAACGGGACCGAGATGCGCTTCAACACATGTGTCATGACCATTTGAATAAACTAAAATAGGTTAAAGTTTGATGATTAACCATGATTAACCATGATTAACCATGATTTACCATGATCTATTTCGTAGATCTGAAAATGAGTTGCCCCCCAATTTTTTGGAGCTCCCAGCCTCCAGCACTCTGGCTTTCATGGGGCTGCGTTCCTGTCTGCGCAGCTCCCGTGCGGGCGATGGCTCCTGTCTCACCCTCGCCGGCGACAGTGCGTGCAGCGCCCGCGCCGGCGACATCGGGGTCGGGGAAGGCGCCCGAACCACGACGCGAGAAGTAAAGCACGGCGAGGCCACTGGGCAGGTGCCTTGATGTCCTTGGGAAAGGACTCCGAAACGGACAGTGTTGTAAGGTGTCCATGGTTTTCTGTGTCGCTTTGTTTTTGCAACAGATAAGTGCAGTTAGGTCTATGAATCCTTGTAAGTCAAAACACTCCCTTCAATGTTGTTACAACGGTTTCAACAAAAACGAGTGAAGCATAGTAAATCCACAACATACCAGGTATACCTCCATCCACATCCACATTTGCAACTCCACGATTTAGGGTGTCAGGTTGCGCATCGGCACAGGTTGCACCGGTTGCGCCACCGCTTGCGCCACAGGCTTCGCCATAGGTTTCATGGACGGCGGCATCGCCATCGCTTTGGCCCCAGGCAGCATCTGCACCGGCCGCGGCGCATGTGGCACCACCACGGGGTGCTTCGGCAGGGGCGCCGGAACCGGAGGCCGTGCCATGCAAGGCGAGTGGGCTCCTGATTGGCACAGGGAGGGTCCAATGAAAGGCAGGGGCAGTGGCCGGTTGTTGGTTCAAAATCTTAAAGCCTTCAGGAGGGAACCAAATTTTGACCCATCCCGACTATGAAGAAATCAATCTATCATCAACTGGAAAATTCGAAAACGAGTTCCTGGTGCTGACCAACCCAATTATTCAACACGTTGGTGATGGAACCCTGCTATTCAGAGCGCAGTCCAGGGCGAACAAAGCCAGCTGGAGGGTGTCGCACCACCTGAATGCAGCCCAGCCCACCAGCAATGCATCCCAAATCTATCCCATCACAGATCACATCCTTCACAGTTGTGGATTTCTAGCCACAAGAAATATCCTGCATGATTCTTCGACTGTGGCTGTCGTAACTGTTCGCAACTCCACCTGCCGCACACAAGTTTGGCTCAAAGCATCTGGCCCGGAAACCATCCTTGGCTTCGAAGCCAGGCCGGGCCGGGCGTCCCGGTGGTTTCAAAGCTGTGTGGGGACTGATGGTCCTTCAATTCAATGATGGATAGATCCCAGTAGATTCATCAGATCAATCCATCATTAGATCATTGGGATTGATGACTTTTTTCATCCATTAATCCTTCAGTACTAACCATTGGATCATATGATTCATATGGATGTATTACTCATAGTCTTATTCTCAATTGCTCATATGTCTCCATATACCATCTGGTTATGACTAACATAGCCATGGAAAATCCCAACCATAAATGGAGGTATTAATTTATTAATGGGAAAATCATCTATAAATGGGCCATGGCTTCCATGGCTATGTTAAATAACCAGATGATATTTTCATTAGATCCCCATCATTCCATGCACCCCCAACGGCCATCAACGGCCCAGGCGAGGCCATGGCCCTGCACTCGCGGGACCGCCACACGCCTCGATGCGAAAGGATTGAGGATAGCCTGACAGCAGCATCTCAACTTGCTGCGGGTCCCACTTAGTAAATGGGTTAGTTATACCCACAGTTGGATTAATGGAATATTATATATATATATATATATATTAATATATATATATATACATATATATATATACACGTCTAATACACCACTTACTAAGTGGGATGCACATCCAAGAATGGATCCCCTTTGGCGTCCAAATCTCCAAAAACCTGGCTAGCCAAGATGGCGCTGCTTCACCGTGCCAACGGGATGATCGACGCGGATTTGAAAAAGTGGATTTCTGGCTGAATGATTCCCACAACTATCCATTGTGGTTAATATACTGTTAATAATGGTTAATGATGATGGTTATTATATGGTTAATGATGGTTAATCATAATCTGGTTGCTGGTAGACCTACCCCTCTGAAAAATGATGGAGTGAAAGTCAGTTGGGGTTACTATTCCCAACTGAATGGAAAGTCATAAAATTCATGGTTCCAAACCACCAACCAGATACGATTGGGAAACTCGAAGTAACGTCCTTGGCTCCCCAATCCGAAGCGCTCCCTCCTCACTGGATCCCAGCCTCGATACACAGGCTGGACATCACGCCTGGCGTGGCTACGACTTGGGGACCCATCGAACCGCAAAGTTGACGAAATTGTGTAGTTAACCAAGGATCCAACGTTTTTTGGGATACCACAAGTATGAATGTACTACTAGAAATATGATGAAATGTAATGTGATATACTTCCGAACCCAATCTCATCTACCCAAGTTTGAGCTAAGAATGGGTGGTTGTTGTGTTTACCTCAGTTTTTTGGATGCAACTGAACCCCAAGTGATGGATGACTGGAGATGTCTGAAAAATAAGGTACCACTTAACTTCAAATTTGGTGCTTTAAAACCCCCATTTTCCCGGTTAAAAGTTGCAATTTTAGGCTAACCATTGTGAGGTACCACGGCGTCAAGCACGTCAGTGCGGCTGGAACTGCACGGGGATCGTTTGGATCGGCGATGGACTCCACATGGTGCACCAGCAAAAGGTGGAGCGATCGAAGGAACAGCGAAACCAAAGGTTTCTTACCTCGTCTCCCTCGTGTCTGAAAAAGAGCACCAAGAATGTTTGAAGGCGGCGAAGTCTGAGAATGAAATGAAACGTTGACCTCGTGAAAATTCCTATAACCTGCCTCGTTGCCTCGTTTGTCCTCGCTATAATTTGTGTAACTTGAGCCAAAAGAGTTCAAAAATGGGTTGTACCATCAAAAATGGTGGTTTAATCAGAAAAAAAATGTGGTTTGACCATAAAACATGGAAACTTTAGCCTAGTTGAGTGTGTCATATGGAAAATCATGATGAACTACTGAATTCGTCGCTGAAGTGTGTCCAAAAAGAGTGATCCACCGTTGATTTAATGGCAGTGTTGATGGGAAAATGTGTTTTAACATGTTTTAACCCCTATTCAATCTGAATTGCGATATTTTTTCGTAAATTGACTGGCCTTCCATTTTACAGGGTTATATATAACTTAAATTTTATCAATGTGGGTTGACACAAAGGTACCCTAAAAATGAATGATTTTGTCTACTAAAAATAGACTAAAAATGACCTAATGTCCCCCAGGTCTAAAAATTGTGACCCATGTCCAGTTAGATCATGTTAGATCTACTAGTAGTGAGCACAATTCATTAATAAGCCTCTGGACATAAGTGGTACGAGCAACCCATGGTAAGCCCCTTCAACAATCCTGGGGCTGCCATGGTGATTGATTGATCAAATTACCCAGGTATCCAGCGGAGCATCCTAGAGGGCCGGTCGGTGTCGGCTTTTTCTCTAGTTCCGCAGAAGGATTTGGTGGCCGTCTGTCTCGGTGTCATAATTCCTGGAAAGAAGTTTCCCAGAGCAGTTGCAAACACGGCAACAAATCCACAGCATCCTCCAACATCTAACCGTCTAACCGAATCTAACCCGCTGAAAATCAAGCGCTCCTCCGGAACATGCAAGCTTCCATCACTGTTAGCCATGGAAGGACTTTGCATCGAACAGGAACGGGTTGGAAATCTGGCCGCACGGCACGGCGGAGGCGGACTGTGCGGACTCAGCAGTCCTTTCATGTGGCCGTATGCACTGAGGCTCGAACTGATTCTCTTCTGGTATTCTTTGAGGCAATAAAGTCGCCGATTGTCCTAGTGAAGTGCGCTTGACGACTACTGCAGAGAGGGTGAAGGGCCAGTTGGTTTTTTGGGCCAGTTCCAGTAGCTTCGAAAAGTGCGTGGCGATTCCCCAGCAACGCTTGGGAATCGCAATCATCGAATATAGATCTCATACTGCATATACTCATAAGATCTCATAAGTTTTCCCATACTCAAAGATGTCATCAATAGATTTGTCTTGTTCCATTCAACTTGGTTTTCAACAAAGTTCAGAACGCTCCTTCGAGAAGAGGGCGAGTCGCTTGTTCTCATCCTTCTTTTCCACCACTGTCAATTTGAGGAACCTTGGAATGATGCTATCATTTGCTGAAGCAAACTTGGAGATCATCCCCTTCTGCGGGGTTTCCAGTAACAGGGTCTGCTTACCTTTGCTGATAGCATAGCAGACAAATGTTTTGCCAGAGAATGGATGGAAAATGGATGGAAAATCTGCACGAGTTCCCCATCATTTCCCATCGAAAAGAAAAGGAGGTCCGAGTGGGAATCTTGCCCCGTTCCAACCGGATATCTATGGAGACCCTCTGGTTATGTCAAAATAGCGAACTGGAAAGATCCACCATCTTTAAGTTCGGTAAATCAACTATTTCTATGGGCATTATCTATTCCACAGCTATTTTGACATACCCTCTGGTAAACATACAAAAAGCTATTGAAAATGGCCATAGAAATAGTGAGTTTTCCCATAACAAATGGTGATTTTTGATTTTCCCGTCGTTTTTTGTAAATTTACCAGGCCGGGTAACCAGGCCGGCCACAGATTTTTATGACACGTGTCGTGTCTGCCCAGAAACCCAGCTTCCAAGGGATCGATCCGTCCAGCCATCAGGGACCGAATGAGCTCCTGGGCCCGTGATGGGGGATGGGAAAAGCTTGGGAAAACATGGTTTTATGGCAATTGATGTGTGTTCACATAGATTTTTTTTGTGTAAATGAAATCATATTTCACTAAGCTGAATCTTAAGGCCATGAATGGGGATGATTCCCCTTTTTAACCATGATTTCCAGTGAGGGAGAACAGTGAGGTCGTTATAATTTACCCTCCGCTTGCGGTCTGTGGTCCGAGGCCTAACCAAAGTGAGACCTGGCCTATGGCGTGAAAAGATAGTGTCAAAACTGGGATTGCAATGGTCCAGCAAGATGCCTGACAAACAAGTGGCCCATTGTTGTCACTGATCAGTGACATCTGAGTTAAACTGCAAGGATGGCATTGGATTTTTTCTGTACATTCGCATCTGCTTTGACGCCTGACTGAATCGCTTGGACCTTTCCACCCAGGATCCTGTCAACTCCCGCTGTATTGCCTTAGTTTTTGTCAAGTTTGGTATCATTCCCAGCGCTGGTACCTCAGTGAAAGCTGGGCCTTTGTGCCGCTGGTGGTATGCCTTGAACAAGGTCGCTACCCTGTCTTGGCAAGGAAAAACTGGCCGCCACAAAAATCCAGAGGTAAAACAAGAAGAGCCCTGCAAATACATTGAACGCACCAAACCTCTTTCAACAACCGGCCAAACTGGGTATTGTATCAAATCGCAAATTTGCTTGTAGAAAATACTGAAGGTGTTGGCAAAGTCGCTAAATTTGAAGTTAAGTGCTTGAATTTCTGCATCTGATTTTGCTACCAACAGAATTTCTGTGCCATTGTCCCCCGAACATCTCAGAGGGAAAAACACCCCGGTGAAGAGCATGAAGGAAATCACCAACTCATACCAAGTGACCCCTGCAGATTGCAACTCATGCTGGCTTGGCCGTACCGGCCATTGAAATGACCGCATCCATGTCAACATGTCCTTCGCAAGTGTTGGCCCCCAAGCTGACGCCTGTATCATCAAGTGCCCCGCAGGGGGCATCTTCCAGACCTGGGTCAAACTGTAGTTGCTGCAGATGGCCCTCACGTCTTGACGCTGTCGAGTGGCATCCTCTGCTTCATGTTGTTCGTCCGTGGCCTGGGCATGCAAAATAGCTCGGTGAGCAAATGCAGCTAGATGAAATTGAAACAATTGGTACAGCAACGCATGCTCATATTTCCGTTCCATTGCGACTGCAGAGAGAGCGGTGGCAAAAGGAGAAAACATTTCTTTTGTAGCAATGATGGCACAATCATTGGCCAGTTTGTTCCCCAATCTATGATACCGAGTTATGGGATCAATTCCAATCTCAGCCTCTGCATGAGCAGTCACCTTGTTGAATCGGCGACGTCCAGTCTGCAAGGCAGTCCAAAGTCTTTGTACCAAATCAAATTCCGGAAGGTGCTCCAGTGTGGGGACGCTTGCAGTGTGCAAAATATGAGCAATAGTATCCAGTGCCGCTTGTGAGTCAGTATGAATGCACGTGTGTTGGAATCGCTCAACAATATAGGTGATGGCAAAAAGTTCAGCTCTATATATATATATATATTTTTTGGGCACCTGGTGTGCGGGTAGACACCAGTGGGGCTAGAGTATGCACTTTATGGCCAGTCATGGCCCTGGAAACCTGTTCAAGTCTCTGCGCATCTGTGGCTGCCAAGTCAATCACGATCGCAAAACCTGAATAACGACATGTGGGCAGTGTGGGATGCAAACATGATCCATCTGTGTAGAAAGACAGCTCATGGGGCTGGTGGTCAATGAGCTGCAACTGCTGGAACATATGAAAAGGTATGTCCGGTTCAGGCCATGTTGCATGGATTGTGCGATGCATGTCATCAGCCTCATGCTCAAAAATGACTGGTAACTCGTGCCATTCTGTACCTATATCTAGTAGTGCAGTCATGGTGCTAGCAAACTCATCTCGGACTTGCTGAGTGGCAGCACAAGTGAAAACTCTGTGGTACCTGGTGTCAATCTGGCCACAGAGATTGCATTCCTCAGTGACCTCGCTGTTCCATACTGATTGCTGGCAATGGGTTTGGAATGCGCCGGCAATTTCATTAAGGATCTGCTTCTGCTGATGCGGCTGAAACTGTGCTATCACCTGAATCGTGTCACGTCGGCTGATGGGTGGTAGGCATTTCCAGCCCTGCCGATCACTATGCAGTTGAAGCAAAGTTGATTGCCACTCCTTAACAGTCCAGTCCAGCAAGACCGCAGGAGAGGCTGTCAGCAGATTGATCTGAATGAAGTGTGATACCTGTATCATCGCATGTCGGGACATCTGCCAGCCCAACCGCGTAAGATAATACTTTAAGGTGCCGGCTGGCCCCTTACAATCCTGAAATCTGCCTGTGTGTCGGGCCACAAGGGTGAGGAAGTCATCCCGCACCCCGGCAGGAGCGCGGTGCAAGAATCTCCTAGCTGTTTTGAGGGCACGAAAAATCAGGTAAACCTCAGGGTCCAGCGTTTTAGGCATGCAATGCATTGCGACTGCAGAATTGCGCGATGCAGATTCGCCAAGGATGGCATTGGCTGCATTTGTGCGAAGGGCTTGGCACTTCTGTATGCCCATGGGTGTCAATTCAAAACCATACATGGCAACGGAATAAACACCGTTTGTGACTAGAAGTTGTTTGACATCAAAAGGCAAGTGCAGTGTCTGTATCCTTTTTAGTCTGCGTTGGGCTTCTTCAATTCTTTTCTTGAGTTTGCCAATTTTAGGGGGGCCTCGATACTGCATCTGGCAACCTAAATCCATGTTGGTGCAAAGCTCATGAATCTGGTCAGGGTCCAAAAACTGCAGCAACGCATTTTTGAGGGAAGTTAGGCTAGATTTATGGATTACCCACGCCCAAGTTTTATGCCAATCAACCGACATGCCGAAGATATTGGTGACAAGACATGTGGCTTTCAGGATGGCCGGATGCGTCTTGACCTTGGATGTTGACCATGACCAATTGTCGGCGTAGGCACTGCATTTGGTGGCAGGTGTGGCAACTGCAACGGTGTGCTGCCATGTGTATCCCACACTCAACATAGCTACAACACTGAAGGGATCACCTTCAGGGCATCCATTGTTAGTGGCAACAAGGGTGGAATAACTTTGATTAATACACCAGGTCCGAGTTAACCCAGATAGTGATCCATGCCATTGGTGGACTATGCGGGGGGGAATACCTATCTTAATTAATGCTACGGCAGCAGCAGATCTAAAGATGGTATTAAAGCATTTTTCGAGGTCAAGACTGACTCCGGAGAGGACGTCGCCCTTGGAGTGAGCCCTCTCAATGAGAAATTGCTGGCCATAGGCGGCATCAAGGGGGCCCCTGCTTGGGAGAAATCCTGTGATGGTGTCTGGCATTACCCGTGAAAATGCCTGCAGGATGGTTCTACTGATGACCTGTGACCACAATCGATATGTTTGAGCCAGGGTGGTGATTGGTCTAAAGTCACCTGGGCCATCGGCTCCCGTCTGCTTTGGCACTGGTGTAGTGCGGGCAATCATGAGCCACGCTGGAAAACCATTGTGGTAACTGAGCAGTACGTCTGCTAAATCATCAATCGCTGCAGCCGGTACCTGGCGAAGTTCAGCAGCAGAAATCCCATCTGAACCCCTTGCACTACGTGCTTTGAGACCCTTAAGGACTAAATGCCAAGTGGCTTTATCAGAAAAGTCAAATGAGTCAGGGGCTACAAGGGGTGGTAGCTGGTCAATTATGGATTCAAGGTCAGGCGACATGATAAGCTGCTGTTCTGTGAGGTTCCAATATTTGTTCCAGAAATTCTGAAGTTCGGCTGCAATGGCATTCGGATGTTGCAAGATCTGCTTTTGGCTAACCTGCACCGGGCAATCGGTGATAGCAAGTGGCTGGGATGCAATAATCTCAATGTAGTGGTCAGCTATGGCTATGCATCGGCAGCGAACTGTGTCTATGTACACCGGGTCAATGGTGGTAAACTGGGCTGGCTTATCCAAAAAGGCTTGCAAAACTCCAGCATCTGTTTCAACAAGTATGGCATCATCCTGAACCGTTTGGTGCAGCTCGTGAGTGGAGCCTTGGTCACTATTCCTGAGCTCTGCAAAAGCCCTTGCGTGACCCCCGAAAGTCCTGTCGAGGTGCTGCCGGTATTGGATTTTATCCAACCAAACTTTCCTGTCAAACCAAAGTGCTTGATCTGTTTCGAATTTGGTGAGTTGATACAGGGTTTGCACAATGTCAAAGGATGGCAAAGAAAATGGAACGCCCGGAATTTCAGGGTACTGTTGTGCCCAAAGAATGAAATTTCCCTGGAAGGCCTTACATCTGAGGATTTTGATCCATTCATTGGTTGCCTGCTTTCGTTGAGCTGATGTCCACGTGCGCATGGCAAGTGCATTCATGAGGCTTTTAAGTCGTCTGACCTGCCTGACTTTGGCACGAGTGGCAAACGTGTGGACTTCCATTTCTGGGTTATAATCCCCTGGTCTACCCGGTTTAGTAAAAGTTTGGACTGGTTTTTTGGTCAATTTTCTGGGCTGGCATCGGCCCCGGTATTTTTTGGGTAAGGCAGTAGTTTCAGAATATTGGCATCCCCGCAACTTACATTGAGTCAGTCTGTGGGTTTCGTCAATAACATGTTCAAGCTGTTGGCCCCACCCCTCAAGGCCACCTACCAAGTGTTCCTGCCGGTAAGTTCCATAGACCTGCTCAAAGATATCTGGGTCCAAAGGTAAGTCCAGGAATGTCTGTGGCATTGGATAACTGAGTGTGTGGCAGTCTAGGGATGGTATGGCAAGTTTAAACGTTACTACCTTATGGGTGTCGAAGTAGTGGTCATCAACTACATGTATTTGGGTGAGCCAGGATGCAGTTTTGGGGCAAAAATATGCATTGTCTGGATGTGTCACATCACGGCAAGTTGGCGGCATGGGACCTCCCTGGAGTCTCGCATGGTGGTGTTTGAGATCTGTGAAGCCCCTTTCGCGCAGCAAGTGGCCTTGTTCCCATTGCTCTGGGTTTCCGTTGAAGTCTCCTAGGACAATGGCTGGGATTGGCAACTGGTCGATTGCCCGCATGGCCTGTTCAAGGAGGTCATTATTAAACTGATTAGACCCTGAGTGGGAACTTGGCAAGGCATATACAATCATCATCTGAATGTGGATACTGCCTACACTAACTACCGTGTGGAGCAAACGTGACGTGGCAATCCAAGAATGCGGCAAAGTGCCCTGTGCCTGTCTGGCTTTCTGCTGTGTGAGGAGGGCTACGCCTGATGCTTTGCCCCGCATGGATGGGGTGCCATCTGTTTTCACCCTGTGGTCTGGAACCGGCTGTGACCAAAGCAAACGTGGGCAAAGCCTCCGAATCTGGCGGCTGAAGCTTGCTTGAGCTGTGGCTGTGGCGGAAGTTTCAGATGCGGCAAAAAGTTGGATACCAAACTTACGGGCTAGGTCACGGTAGACACTGGCTTTAGAAACAATGGAAGTCGGATTAGTGATTGCACATTGAAGTGATGTATCTGGGGGTCCTGGGTTCGTGGCTTCTCCCACCCTAGTGGCAGATAAGTGTGATCTCCAAGCTGGTGCCAAAATGGCATAGTGAGACATCATCCCTGCAGCATGGCATGCTAGTGCAGGTTGGCAATGGATATGCTTCAACCTGGGCAAATTAATAAGGGTTTGGACCCTGGCTCCATGGAAACGCATCAAAACTCCAAGGAGGCAAACAGGAATGGCTGGCTGCAAACCTAGACAATGAATTGACGATCCGAGTCTCCAATTCCCCTTGTCAAACAGGAGGTTAGCCCCCAGTAGGGTTGCGACAAAAAATCTAAATGGCAATGGTGCTGTGTGACGGTGACTTCGCATGGCATCACAAGTTATCCACTGTTCCATCAGATATAGCCAAGCTAAAATGATATATCCAGCAAAAGGTGAATGGTTAGCAAAAAGCTGAATTATCTGTACAATAAACGGATCTTGCATGTGTGGTGTGACAGGGAGTCACTCCATGCTATCATCTCCTGCCTCGGGTGACCTTCTTTTGGATCGTTGCATGAACAACTGCTTCAACTCACCAAACTGCGCATCTATCTTACATGTGTGCTGGGACATGGTCTGCTGCAAATTGTGCTCCATGGTGGTCTGCAAGCTGTGCATGGTTGCCTGGATCTTCGTTAGGCTGTCCTGTTCGCGCATGGCAATGTCCTCGAATTGTTTGCTGACATGTTGAGCATGGGCTTGCTGTTCTACCTCAAGTTTTTTGAGGCTGTCAGCCAGTGCATTGATTCTGTCATCTTGGGAAGCCAAGCGCTTTTCAGTGGGGCCATCCACACTTCGGAGAGTCTGTGAGGCTGATGCCGGCACACTGTTGGGTGTGTAGTTGGCCCAAGGGTCATTCATTGGCCCCCATGGAGCCTTGGTCTCAGGTGGAGCAGGCTTGGTTCTGGGCCCCAACAAGACTTGGTTGGGTCTCTGTTCCTTGGGTGGCAAGTATCGGATGAGCAGTGGCTGTGAATTGAAAAGGACAATGCCTTCTGGCTGATGATCTGGTGATCTAGCTAACCATGTCTGTGGCCCCAGTGCCCTGACAGGAGTGAGCTTCCATTTCAAGTGATCTGACCAATCCATCATCATCTGGTGTGTGCACCCAAACGGAAGTCCCTGGATTTTGAAGAGCTTGTCGCCTGGCTGCAACGTCGGAGTCGGCACACCTGGATGAAGGACCTGCCAGGCTTCTTCAAATTTGTCATCCATGAACCTCAATCCATAGCCCTTGTCCTGTTTACCTTTGACCAGGCCAAGGCATCCAATGGTTTTGGTGGAGGCAGTTGTAAGCTTTGTGACATCACCGGGATACCAAATGACCTTGTATTGGGTTGCAATTTGGCCCCCTTGTGTCTTGGGTGTGGCAAAGACTTTGTTGAATCCACTGCGCGACAACAGCTTGGGCAATCTAGGTTCCTCAACTGTGCAGTGCAATTGGACCGATGTCGCCTGAGCTGGGCTAGCAGGAAGCCTGTTGCAACGCAATGATTTGCCCCAATATGCATGAATTGCCTGATCCACGCCCTCGGCCGTGAAAACTTTCTTGGCATGCGCAATGGGGTTGCCAGTGATCATGGCCCAGTCTGTGTCATTGAAATCAGATTTGTACATCGTCAATGCGACAAGCTGACATGGCTGTTCAGTGATACTGTGGAGATCATCTTTTTTGCATGTGATGCGCTTGTTTCCCAGCTGGACCAATTGGCCATGCAACAGTACCTTTTGTTTGGCTGCATTGAGGCATGGGAAAGTGACAGGTTTGGTCTGTAGGGTCGTAGTCACTGGCAATGTACCTAACACCAGCAGTCCCAACTCATCACATGAGATGGTCTGGGCTTCGGAGATCCATGCTTCAGCTTGGGCTGGGGTTTGAAGGCAAATACCAGTAGCCTGTGGCAAAATGCTAGCAAGCTGCTGCACATTGGTGCCATCCTCGTTCATAAAGAAGCCTGACAGAATCTGAAACTCGGTTGGATCAATTGCATTTCCTTGTTCTTTGCGTCTTTTGTTTTGATTCCATGGTGCACTTGGGAACTGTTTCCCAGTGGCGGGCTTTGGGACATCCTGGATCTTGACTCCATTGTCTTTGCAGAGCTGATAGATGGCCTGAACTCGCTGATTTCCCATTGGCAGGGAGGTGATTGTCTGGAGTTTCTGAAGACTAGTCTTCTCGACAACGGAATCCACTGCACGTGTTGTCCAAGCTAAGTCATGGCCTTGCTCCAGCAATGCAGAAGCAAGTGCACTTTGCTGTATGGCTTTTTGCTGTGTTTTGGATCCTTGTCCTCCTCCACGTAGGGCCAAAACGGCATGGATGAGGATCTGTTGGCGATGTTGGCTCACTTCAAGCTGACGAATGGCAAAGTCAGGTTGCAGCCTTTGACCCCGTGACATAAGCCTGTGTGGGATTTCCCCTGAAACTGGTGTCAGCGCATGTTGCAGGATCATGAAAACTGGTGCAAGTGTGTGATCATTGGGCAACATCCCTGTCCACAAGGGTCGTCCCCACCACTTTAGCAATATGGAGGGAGACAGGTCAGTTTGTCCCTGCCCACAACCATTCAGCAACTTGCGTGTCATGCGCACCGCCAATGCCAATCGAAACTGTCTTGGGGGACAGACACCTGCAGATCTGGCTGGTTCCCATCTCAAGATTTTCTTGGCTGAGTACCAAAATGCCTGACGTCCTAAGGTCGCAAGGGATGTGGCATCAATGGCGGTCTTCCACTCATTGGCAAGAGTTTCTACTTGCAGGTCTGGACCCTCAAAGTAGGCTGACAAAACGTTGTTGTGAGGACTCCAATGCCAAGTTACCTTCACCTGTGCAAATGTGGCTGCTACAAGGACAATAGGATACTGCAGTGGACCGGTCATCAGTTCTTGGGGCATGATCAGCAAATCATCATCTGGTGTCTGGCCGGTAGCCACAGGACCAAATTGATCAAAAAGCATGGTGGCAAGCGATGAAATGTGCTGCTGTCCTAACATCGACTTGCGCGAATCGCTTTTCATGAGTGTGAGTTCACCATCCATCAAAACGACAATTGCATCTTCTTCACGCGCGACTTTCCCTACCGAGCTAGGCTGCATGGTGAAAGCAAATGATGACCCTTCCGTATGGAAAGTGGGTGACATGGCGTGGTCCCAAATGGCTTCCAAAGTGCTGGATTGATGATCTGCTGCACACCAAATGGTTTCAACATGCGTGTCAAACTTGATACAGGCTTGCAGGACCGGCTGAAATGGCAACGTATCAACCCAAGTTTCCTGTGATGATGCCACCGAGATTGGGGATGTGGGTCCCATGAAATCTTCTTGATGTGCAAACTTTGGAAAGGTAGCAAGCATTCCCTTCAAAGGGGACCAAAACTTCATTGCAATTTCACCCTTGATGTGTCGTTCCCAAAGATCTGCGTTTGTCTGGAAAGTGGTGGTGAACAAAGTATTCTTATGGCAAAGCATGTACCCATGAGCAAATTTGACAACATGGCAATCGCTTGGCTTCAGTTTGATTTCGTGAAAGTGTTGGAAAACCTCTTGTGTGGTCAATTGCATGTTCAGGAGGCGGTTGATGGCTGCTACAATAGGCACCAAGGCGTGCTGCACTGCTATACAATTACCTTGGTGTCGCCATGCAGTGGCAAGATCAGGGTCATGAAAGCATCGTCCAACTACTCCATGGAGCAGAGCACATTCAGCAGGATGCAAGTACCTACATTTACTTGGCATCTCATCATCATGAATGAAAAAACCAAGAAATCCATTGTTTCTGAGTAAGTTCAAATCAAGAAGATGCTGTGAACCATGCATGGCCATGACCGTAGGAAAGCATCCATCAGTGGTGATGGTCCGAGCTGCAAGAACCTGAGCCTTGGTCATACCTGTCTGCCTGCCTGCTTTGTACATTTGGGGGTCACTGGCGGTTGCCAGGGCTTCAGGGGTCGGATGCAATGCCCTTTTGTAGGACTGTGGCAAGTGCATGTCAATCGGATGCTTGGTGTCAGGGGTGGCAATGGGCCAACTCTGACATGGCTGGATAGGCATCTCAGTATGGATTCTGACTGCAAGGGCCAGCCATCTGTTGCGTGCTGTCTTGGATTGGTCCAAGAGGTTCAGAGTTCTTTGCCATACCAACCTGTAACCAATGAAATGCAGTGCTTTTCGGATGAATTGGCTATGTGGGTGAGTGGCAAAATTGGCAACTTGTTCCATCAGGATGCAAGGAGAGCGATACCACCTACATTCAAGAATTGATTGGAAAAAAAGTTGGCCTTGTCGATCTGAAATCCCTGCTGAATAGGCTGCTGAAGACCATGGTGGGCAAGGTGCAGAAATGGTGATCATGTTAGGGGCCCACTGACCAATAGCCGATTTGATTGCCGGGTCATGCACATCCTTCTGCAAAATCCAGTCGTCTTTCGAGCTGACAAAAAGGTTTGGTTCCACAGGTGTTTGTGGTCCTACCCATGTGGCATGATGTGAAAGTGCATAGGCAACAGAAGCTTCCAGATTGGCCTCTATTGCAACCACCTGTGTCGTGATACCAAAATGTCGCATGAGTGAGAGGGCAGACTTCCAGCCCCCAAATCCCCCAGCATAGAGTTCCAAAAGGCGTATGGAGGTGTGTGATCCAACATGCTCATGCAATGGAATGACACTGGTTTTATCATCAGCTACAAAGGCATGCTCCAAGTTTCCCCGGAAGAAATCCTGATCAAAGACCCCAAGAATCCAGCATGTCTGGTGAAGAGGTGGTAAACTGACCTGTGCGTCCCAAATGAGCCACTCCGTCTCAGGAAGCCATACGTCCTTTGGCATGTCCATGTGATCATGAAAAAACTGTTCAATTCCCCATCCCTCTGGTACTTTCCGTTGAATCTTCAAGGCAATTTCATCCTCATGGAAATGTCTCTCAGTGACCTGGACTAGTAGATTTGCTCTTCGTGGAAATGCCAAGCTCCCAATGGATCCCAAGGTATCTGAATGAACCAAGAAGGGAACCAGGAAATCTGTCAGCACATCCGATGCCATTGCCCGATTAGTGAACCTGACCGTAGGTCCAACAAGGTCGCCCCGGGAAGGCTCGAGCAAGAACCTTCGTTATAATTTACCCATATATATATATGGCAAATGTGTCATAATTCTTCATTGAAATGGGAATTTTTGAATATGGCAAATCCAAGAAAATTCACCATCCCAGTTACCCAATCAGCTTCGAAAAATATCATGTTAAGTTATATTATATTATATTATATTATATTATATATATATCAATGATATCCCCATAGAAATGGTGAAACCATGTGAAACCTCTGATGGTTTATCATGGTTTATCGCATTGGTGAAATACCACGCCGGAACTTAAACAAAATCCAGGTCTGTCCTCTAAGGATCTTCCGTCCTGGTCAGGGTAGCATCAAACAGCGACAAAAGATAGGCCATTTTCACAAAAGCCCATCGCGCAAATCGCCAGTTCAACGGCTCCTGGAAGCGTCGTTTCATAGACCTCTGGCAGAAACGGATTTCAGAGGCATCAACGATTCTCTCTTTGGCCTCGCCAAGGTCGCAGTCGAAGGATGCGAATCATAAATGCTTTTGATGTTTCAGTTTAACCCAATGGGGATAAGCCATAAAAAAAAGAATTATATTATAGATTTACTAATATACAGTAGAATTATGTAGAATTATCAACCAGGGGTCATTAACTAATAGAAGAAGAGTATTACTTATAGTACTCCTTACCTATATGAGAATTCACCCACATATTGCCATGGCTCAATACCCTGGTACCCTGGTTATCAACATAGCTGGTCAAGATTTCATATTCATTCACCACAGATCGATTGAATCATAGGTTTTAAACCATCCCCTTTGTTAAAACCAGTAGAATCATCGACCAGGGGTCATAAACCACTATAACAGAAGTATGAATATTGCTGTCATGTTCAGTTACCGCCTATCTTAGAATTCACCCATATATTGCCCAGTCTCAACCATTAAAAACCATTGTTCTTCATTGATCATTGATTTTCATCCCCTGATAGGTTTTTTTTATATCATTAACCACTATAATTGATGAATATATGAGTATATACTCATTAACCACTAATAAATATAGGGTCATATAAAACTATCAACACTGGTTTCTCATGAGTCAACAGCTATCCATATTCACTGGGTTGGTTTAAGGGAAAATTTACAGGACACCCCCATGATCTTCATGGTAAAAACCATGGTTTCCGGTGTAGATTTTCCCAACAAAACCAATCCAACCACATATATTTTCTCATGAGTCAACAGCTATCCATATATTACCACCATAATTGATGAATATATGAGTATATACTCATTAACCACTAATAAATAGGGTCATATAAAACTATATAAAACTATCAACAGTGGTTTCTCATGAGTCAACAGCTATCCATATTCACTGGGTTGGTTTAAGGGAAAATTTACATTATAATTGACTATAGACCATATAATTGACCACTATAATTCACATATATTACCACTATAATTGACTATAATATATCAACCATTGTGACCCGTTTTTCCCCATTGACCAAGCCGTGATGTGATCCGAAACCGAGACGACTGAGGCCCCGTGGCCAGGTGATCCCAGGCACCGCCACCGCCTTAGCGAAAGTTCAGCCGCCATCTGTATTATAATATGTTTAATATAATATGTATAATATACAATATCTACAATATATATATATATATTATGTAATATTTACATATGTAGTATATAATATATATATATATAATATAATAATATATATAATATAGATATATATATATATATATTATCCAAACCTCAATGGCACGCAAATGCATTTCCCAGTGGATCATTTCCGATGTCACATTCCTGGCCAAGGAACTATCCTGCAGTGCCGGTTGCAGGTTGTTCAGCAGGCAGGGATTCAAAATTCCCATGGGTGCGGGTGGGCCACCGCCCAGGTCCACATGCACGTTCACCCGCACCGGGCCGTTGGATTGGCCTAAGGCCGATCGGTGAATTGGGACGTTGCCTCTGGTTATGTCAAAATAGCTATTGAAAATGACCCAGTCGAAATAGTTGATTTACCCATGAAAAATGGATAAAAATGGTGGATCTTTCCATAGCTTTTTGTTAGTTTACCAGAGGGTAATCTCCCGCAGATGGTAGCAGAAACTCTGCACTCCCGGCCTGTAGCTTTTAACACATCGGAGAGACGTCCCTGGATCACCTGCTGGGTCTCATGGGGCGATGCTGCAGGAAACTTCGTCCCACTTGATGCGCTCAAAGCCCGAGATCAAGTCTACCAGAAGAAAGACCTGTATGAAAAAAAACTGGATTTATATAGAGACGGTTGCGCTTATGATTTTTATATATATTTTTATAGTGCTTATTCCAAAGGGGATGCTAAAAATTTATCAAAGCATCCAATCCAAAGATGTGCCACATCGCAATCTCAGTCCCCAAGAGTAAACTCTCTTCTACTGGGACCCCTTAAATGTTTGAGGCTTTTTTCCCCCAGCTGATTTCTGCCAGGTTTGCCACAATGGAAAGCGGATGAAAGCGGATGAAATGCGCCTGCATTGCTTGGATGAAACCAGAGTCCTGTCCGCAATTGGAGTAGGGGACATCACCGTGCTTCAGTCGACTGACTCTACTAAATATGTATAAATGTACTACTGGTTGGTGGTTGAGCCCTACCCCTCTGAAAAATGATGGAGTGAAAGTCAGTTGGGATGATGACATTCCCAAGATATGGAAAAATGAAAAAATGTTCCAAACCACCAACCAGACTATGTTGCATATGTTGCTAGTCTTTCTGCAGTAAGTGTCACCTATATGGCGGCGAATTATCAATGTGGATCCACTGCCGTCACCACTGCCATCGAAAAATGGGCTCCAAAATGTCACCCGTCCTGAAGCATCTCCCCAATGGCCAGCCCCTCTTGATCCACATCCACTAGGATCTGATTCTCTCCTCCGGAACGTCAAGTTTTGTTTTGTGAAGTTTGGAAAACCCAAGATGTCCAGAAATGGCGCCAGATTCTAACCATTAAAAGTGCTTCTTTTCTGGGGGATCCCCATCCCTCATGGACCACTCAAAAACTCCGATCCATCATGATCCCCGAATCTCCCCAAATTCATCTGGAGGAGTTTTGAATTTTGCTTCACCACTGAAACAAAGTCGTAAAATCAAGTCGTTTTCCCTTACCAGCCTTACGCTCGAATCATCATGTAGTGACATCATCGAGAGCTTGCAGTGACAGCAATTAGTTTCACCCAAAAATAGATCTCGGACTCATGATACCGGTCTTGTCAACAGAATAGCAACAAAATATGGCTGGTTGGTGGTATACCTTCCCCTCTGAAAAATGATGGAGTTCGTCAGTTGGGATGATTATTCCCAAGATATGGAAAAATAAAAAAATGTTCCAAACCACCAACCAGTGCATCATAAGGACAAAACCAGTCGTTAAGTTCGGTGAAATTCCATGAAATCTCCATGTTGGCCGGTCAAATCAATATTTTTGGCCCGGTTTCCCTTCAGGAATTCCACCTGGCAACAGAGAATCGCCTGGAGATGATTTATCCCACATCATCCGATACCCTCTGGTAAACATACAAAAAACTATGGAAAATCACCATGTTATTAATGGGTAAATCCACTATTTCTATGGCCATTTTCAATAGCTATTTTGACATAACCAGAGGGTAACTGCCACCTCAAAATGTGAGAAAAGGATCACATCCCCACCTCTGGTGCAGCTCCACTCATCAGTGGTTTTTTCATTTCATCATGGTTTTTTGAGAAGAAACTCCCAACCTCAAAGAGGTGTATTTTACAATGGTGAAAAACCCAAAAAGGTATCCAAACATGGCAATTTTGTTCAATCCCCCATTTCAAATTTCGTTCGTTGATTTTCCCAACATTTTTTTAGATTCTCGTCATGATGTCCCCATGTTTTACCAGAGAGTAGCCATGTTTTCCCGGTGAAATCCACACTTTTCGACTGAAGAAATCGAGCTCCTGGTGGTGCCCACGGTACCATGGAGCCCTGTTGAGGTGCGGCCCGCGCCAGCGTGGTAACGGCTGGCGCAGAGGGTGGGTCCTGGGCATTTTTTTGGGTGAAAAACCACCATAGAACTGGGAGATTTGAAGTCAGATTTTGAAGTTTCTTCATCCCAAATCTATCCAAATCTCACAGTTCTATGGTTGACCATTGAAAAAAACAATGGAAAAAACATCAGATTTTGAAGTTTGATCATCCTAAATCTCCCAGTTTTATGGTTGAAAATTACAAATAACAACCAACCAGAGCGTTTTGTAATGTTCTTACCAGTGAAATCCAGCGGGGGCCTTATTTCTGATTTCTGGTGTCATTCGCGAGATGTCTGGAGTTTCCGAGTTTTTCCCCCTTTCGGACTTGGATCAAAATGTCGAGTTTTTACCCTCTGGTAAACATACAAAAAACTATGGAAAATCACCATTTTTAATGGGAAAATCCACTATTTCAATGGCCATTTTCAATAGCTATGTCAGCCATTACCAGAGGGTAAGTGGGCTCAGGTTTCCGTAAAATACCGGAAAGGTGCCCTTAAAATCCGGGTCCTGCACTGGTGGAGGACCAGGCAAAGGGCTTCGCCTCAACTCTGAGCAGACGAAAAATTCTGCAACTGCTAGGCGAGATTTTGAAGGTGTGGATTTAAGATGTATAAATATATGTATAATATGTATATATATATATATACAATATATATATATACATATACATGCACCAGGCCCTGCCACCCCCCCCCTCCCCCCACCCCCCATGGGATGGGTCCCATATACTGGCCCCATATGAGATCTTCCCCCTCCCCCCCT
>Ga0126342_10005737_pt1 | contig 21797 bp, 20 predicted proteins | sample Cyp1metagenome_FD_92528 | JGI IMG/M metagenome (GOLD analysis project Ga0126342, IMG submission 92528) | Coral microbial communities from Lord Howe Island, Old Settlement Bay, Australia - Cyphastrea 1 metagenome | ecosystem: Host-associated > Invertebrates > Cnidaria > Coral ... | reverse complement strand
TAATGGGATCTAATGGGATTTAATGGGATTTTATGGTGGTTTAATGGGATCTAATGGGATTTAATGGGATTTTATGGTGGTTTAATGGGATCTAATGGGATTTAATGGGATTTTATGGTGGTTCAATGGGATCTAATGGGATTTCGTGGGATTTTATGGTGGTTTAATGGGATCTAATGGGATTTAATGGGATTTTATGGTGGTTTAATGGGATCTAATGGGATTTCGTGGGATTTTATGAAAATTCTGTGTCTTACACATTGAAAAAATATCATGTCTTTGATCATACTATCTTATTCATAGCCTGTATGGAATTCAAAGCTATCTCACGTGCATTTTCAAACACAAAGATCTTGGCTTTTAATTGGAACTGCACCGTTGGCTATGTTTGAGCTAAACTAGTTTCAGCGTTATATAGAAGTTATATATATAAGCTGATTTATGAAGTTTGTTTTCAATATTCATATGTATATAATTATATATATATGAGACTAGATTGTTGATGTTGTTGTAGATTATTGTGCTTTTGTTAGCTGTTCAATCTCATATTCATTTTACCCAGCTAATATCCCATTGATATCCGTTGTAACTTCTGGAAATCTTTTTGTTTGACGGTTCATATTCAAATGAGCCATGAAGAATGCCCCTTTAACCCATCCATTGACGTACTGGTTGTGGCAATCCCCAATAAATTAGCTAGTGTAAACCCCTATTTCATGACTAATGAACCATCAATTATCAATTACATCCCTGTATCTATGATACTTAAAACCCCATACAACCCCCTACCAAATTGATTCCTATCCCATTAAACCTCATAAAACCTCTCACACATCATAAAACCACATTCTTCAACCCGAAATCCCACCAAAATTCCATCTCCCATATCTCAACCAATCAACAATGCCATGCCCCCGGAGGCCAGCCTCCGACCCAAAGGCTTGACACAGGCGTCGGAACTCCGCCGCATTGGGCGTCAACACGGCCTGCTCATAGCCTCCAAAGCTGGCAGCTGGTGCAGTTCACCATCCAAGAGCTGTGAGTTTACGATAAAAATCGTGGTTTTATACTGATTTAACCAACAAATTTTGGTGATAGGAATTTGACCAGAAATGTGGATTCAAGGGGCATAAATAAAATGTTCATCATCGGAAACTTGGATTTTACCATCAAAATAGTGCTTTGATCCGTCGAAAATTGAGATTTCACCTGCCAAAATAAGGATTTATCCATCAAAAAGTTAAATTTCACCGAGGAACAATGTCTCAGTCAGATTGAAAAGGAACAGCAAAATCAACTTAAATCAACTGAAACTGGTGATGTTCAGCGAAGAAAACAGAAAATATGATCTGGGTTAATTTTTTCATCATATTTCACTCACCTGAATTTTTAGTTCGGCCAGAATTTTTAGGGGATGATTTCCCTTACTATCCATGCCATAAAAGGGGATGATTTCCCTATAAAAAAAACCGATGATTTCCACGGGAGAACGACGTCCTCGGTCGTGATGGAGAAAAAATTATCGCCTGCTGAGATCCGAAAAAACATTCACCCCTTGGTTACCTACCCATTGGTTGGTAATGATAATAATAATCTGGTTATAATAATGGTTAATAACCAATAACCACCAAGCAGACTATTATTATCGTTCTATCCTTAGCCATATTATACTGTTGATATATGGTTGATATATATATATATGTGTGTGGTTATTATTAATGGTTAATGATAATAATGATAATAATAATCTGCTTGGTGGTTGCTGCTAACCCCTCTGAAAAATGATGGAGTGAGTTCGTCAGTTGGGATGATTTTTCCATTCCCAACTGAATGGACAGTCATGGAAAAAAATGTTCCAAGCCACCAACCAGTCATGGACTCATCATCTATCAATTGACCATTGTCCAGTTCGCAAACTGTTAAATAACCTGAATAGTTTGGACATTTTTGGGATACCCTGAACACTCTCACCAGCACAAACCTAGTGACGTGATGTCGGTAAATGACATCTGCAGAACTTACCCATATCCTTTGACGATAATCCCCAATAATCTGGATAGTGTGACCGCAGAGAAAAAAAACAACCAGCATTTATCAATTATACCACTATAGTTGCCATGGTGAAAACAGATTGAAACTCCTATCACTGATGGGCAAATCCCATTATCTCCATAAACCATCCCCACAAATGGAAATGATCATCAACCATAAGTCAACCTCCTGTAAACTAACATAGATGTGGAAAAGCCGCCGCTTCTATCCTTGTCCTAGGGTTTCCCCATAGGTTTTCCACATCTTTTTGTATGTTCAACTCCAAATCAAGGTGTAAACCTGATGGGTGACGTTCGATGGTTTCGTAGGATACCCCGACATCCAATATGTATATATATATATATATCATATATTGTTTTATTAGAAAGGTGTTATTTGCGGTATACCCTTTCCAGACAAAATATTACAGTAAATCTCATGTCAAGTTGGCTATGCACGAAAAATATCCCAACACATACTCCAATTAATATCAACATCCTCATTCAAACAAACAGCGTAGCTATTGCCTAAGTATCCTATTACATTAATAAACCCATCTAACTCTAGATATGACACTGGAGGGTATACTTGAATCCGATGACATGTCCCTTGGTGAAAAGCCCATTCGACCAGAAATCAGCATGTTCATGCTTTTCATGCTTCATTGTCCGGAACCGTTAAAGATCGATTGGATAGTGATTATCCATTTAGTATATTACCCAGCCATATAGTGAATATACCCAGCCATATATTGATTAATAGTATTGGAGAGTAGGGACTAATGGCCATTAGTAATCTAATTAATATTATTAGTAAGTGTTGGATAAAAAGATTGATCCACTAATATTAATTGGATAATGGTCATTGATAATCTAATTATCCAATAGGGATTAATAATGGATAGTTGGATAATATGAGTTATATATATATACTAATTCTTAATTAGATTACAGTGATTCATGGTCATTATTGGATTAATTAACATAGATCCATTAGTGATTTATATTATCCAGTGGTGATTAATATGTTCCAATTATCAACTAATCTATTAAATCACTAATCAATCATTGGATAGTGGATATACGGGGAATATATTACTGTGATAATCCATCTATATATAGATATATAGTACTGTTGAATATGTTCCATTAATATCCAGTAATATCTGAACATGAACCATTAATATCCATGAATATTATCCATGTTGTCCGTTATTTTCCAATCCAACAGTGATTCATACAAGGTGGTGCCCCCCCAGTTCTGAATGGGTTTTAATCCCGTTAACTATAGATGTATCACCTACAAACCATGGTTATTGGGGTTATTTGCACCAACTTAGCGATTTAGCTCACTGGGGCACCACCTTGTATACCCTTTGGTTATTTAACAGTTCGCCATGGAAAATCACCATGCTATTAATAGGTAAACCATCTATATAGTTATTTAAATAGTATTGGATAGTAGGGACTAATGGCCATGAGTAATCTAATATAATTATATTATTAGTAAATGTCGGATAAAAAGATTGATCCACTAATATTAATTGGATAATGGCCATTAGTCATCAAATATAATTATATATACATACATATATGATCCAACTCTCCAATTCCCCAGGCCATCCCAAACCAACGGATCATCCCAAACCAACCCATCAAGCCATCTGGCACCTGCGACCACCTCTGGCTGCCTTTCCACCAGCCACAAGGCGTCAGCGTCCAGCACCAAGGGTAGCCGCCGCTCCTGGCGATGGTCATTTCATGGCCGAAAACTATGGGAAAACCATGGGAAAATGGTGATTTTGGTGATTTTTCATTGGGATAGAATCATCATTTTTGGGGGATCTATGGCGGGATATGTATACTATGAGAAATAGTTGATATGGTGACGTTGTGAACCATCAATATATCATGTATTGATAAGGTACCATCACCATGGTTTTCCCCGTATTGCTTTGAGACCAATAAACCATGGAGGTTCAACAAGACAAAATGGTGATCTGACCACCTCTATCCAAAATTCCATCGCCAAGTCACCAGATTTCTGGGTCCCATGGAAGCCATGTTTAAAAATGGTTTGCCCTCTAGAAAATGTGACCAGAAAAAACTATGGAAAGATCCACCATGCTATTAATGGGTAAATCAACTATTTCGACTGGGCCATTGTTCAATAGCTTTTTGTTTGACATAACCAGAGGGTAGGTTGATGATTGGGTGTCCCATATCATATCAATGTCTATGATCCCTAGTGAAAGCTCGTGTCACACTATGTGTCGCTGCTTTTTGAACCACCGGGTGACCCGTCCACCATCATGGGGATTGATTGACCCATGAGAATCGGGAATTTTGTCATCTTGAACCAACAGTTTGATGGTTGATGACCAACAAGCATGGTACTGGTTGGTGGTTTCAACCCCTCTCAAAAATAAAAGTCAGTTGGGCGTATTATTCCCAGCATATGGAAAAATAAAAAATGTTCCAAACCACCAACCAGTGGTATGATTGGAAAATGCCGAAGCCAGTTGGATACACTTCTTAGATGGTTGGATTGAACCCAACAAGTGAAGATGAAAATTCTTGGAGACTTACCACGAATAGCGAGCAATTCTTCCGTATGACAATAAAACCAGTTGGATCAATAGAATATGCCAAGTTTATCCAAGTTTTATGTGAATGTCGTTCTTTTTCTATGTTATAAACGACTTACAAATTCATGTTGACTATGAATCTATGGTCAGTATATTACCATCCCGGTGTCATCAAACACGGCAATGGAACATCCACCATCTACCCATTGAATTCCATGACATAACCCATTGAAAGCACCGTGAAATCACCATTGGCACCGGATGTATATCATCACTATATAGAAATATATATGCTTGTTTCATGGTTATTTCACCATACTACATACTAGTCATGCTAATAATCCATTGTATATCATCACTATCATAGTTATATAAATCCATGGTAATCATCACTATAGAAATCACCATTAAGTCACCATGTTGGTGAACTCACCCCTTATCTCGCCCACACCTTGGCCATTTCAATGACCCTGGCCGTTGCATTCAGCACACGCATGTCCTGAAAGCAAATCAAGGAAAAATGGAAAAACCAAGGTTTTTCACTCTTTAGTTCACTGGTTGGCAGTTGACCTATATACTGGTTACTATATGGTCAATACTGGTGATTAATGGTTCATACCTAATCATGGTGAGTAATGGTGACTAATTAATGGAGTTAAGTGAAACTCTGGTTGGTTGACCTATATAGCCCTCTGAAGAATGATGGAGTTCGTCAGTTGGAGTTATGATTCCCAATATGATGAGACAAATAATCATAATCCAAATGTTCCAAAGCACCAACCAGAATCAATTCCCAACTATGTTGCCAGGTTACAAAATTCTTGTTTTGGATGTTCATCAAACAGATGTTGGGGTTCCAAATGGCACAGGATCTCAACCAAAAATCATGGAGATATATAAAATCATATAAATAGCCAAGGTGTGGTTTTCAACATACCCAAGTTAAATAAGTCCTTGGAGGATGAGGTTCGGGTTTCACATATTTCATCTGATTTCACCCACACTTCGGGATGCGCCACATCCAGGATCTGATTTCTTACCCAAGGTGCTCGACCGAGGCCACAACCGATCACCAGTGCATGGAAACGAGGCAGGAGGGCCTGGTCTGCCGATTAAACGAGGGTGATGACGAGGTAACCAACGATGTTGGGTTTATCAGTGACATCATTACCCAATAGATTGCTGTTCAAATCCCGGAAAACGATGTTCAAATCCCATATGGATAGAATTCGGATATAACAAACCAAAATGGAGCAGTAACACCAGCAATGATTTGGCTGGTGGTTAAAATCAAGGGTATCATTGGACGCAACAGCAACAATAATTACTATATACCTCAGCAGCCAAGAGTGGGTAAGCTGGTAGGCAAGTCATATGCCATATTCACTCACTATCACGTTGATCACCCTCTCACAAAATATGAGTCAAATGGGGATCATCAAACAGCTAGAACCCCACAGCCATACCACATTGTTCTGTGAAACAATCCAGGCCTATCCTTATCCTATTCAAAAACCCCTGTGATCCATCCCTTGTTGTCTGGAAACCATGGGAAAAATGCCGGGTTCATCCTCCCAAAAATGGGAAATATGTTTGGAGACTCCTGTATCATGGTCCATTCCATCACCACGCGCCTCCATTTTACCCACCATGCGGTTCTGCTCCTCCAAGACTACACCTGGGGGGCCCCCAAATCTGGATAACGGATAGGGTGTGTATGTATAATCTGTATCAATCCAATTCTTGACCATTTGACATTGACACATAATAACATAGTTTCTTTCAGTTATTTTATGATAGACAAATCACACCCCACATGTGGTTCACTAAATGCTTTATGAAAAAGAATAAACCCTACAAACCAACCATTCACCAGCAGCTTTCCTCAGTACCCCATTCCATCATCTCGAGGAACGGAAGTGGCAAGTAGCCCTTGAATTTGTTTCACTACGTTGTAACTACCGTAGATGAACCAATTGTTCAAACCACCAAGGGGGAACTTATAGATCATCCACCTGGGGTTTAACTCATGTTGTTTTTCTCAATAGTTTCTGTGAAAAAACGTCTCCGAGATGTGTGTTGTCCAAAAATTGGTGTATGTTTATAAATATAGATACAAATTGGTGAACTAAGTATGGTATGAACCAGTTACGATTCGCAGGATGATCTTCCAAGTAACCATGAAGATTTCTTCCCGGTCTACAGATTGTAACCCACAGTTTGTTCATGATACAAATTGGGGAAGAAAATCACCAACCAATCACAGGCTAGAAGGTTTCCTGAGTAAGTGATAAGAGTGGATCATCCTATGGTATTTACATATAGATATAATATATATATATATATGTATACACCCTCCAGTAAGTTAGTTCTGTGGAAAAGTACGTCCCATTCACGGATCATTACATGTTCAAAGCGGGCAGTTTCCCTAGCGAACTGCTAAATTACCGAGGGTAATCATCATTAAATCAACATGTTTGCTGGTTTAAAATCACCTTCAATCATCATTTGGGGATGTTATATACAACCCTACATTCATATGGAGGTTTCCTAAAATAGGGGTACCCCCAAATCATCCATCTTAATAGGATTTTCCCTTATAAACCATCCATGGTACCCCCATTCAGGGGAACCTCCATATCTGTGTTCACAGAATTGGCTCAAGGGATAATTTACAGGAAAACCCACCATATGTTTGATGGTAAAAGCCATGGTTTCCTGTAGATGATCCCAACAAAACCAATCCTGGTTGGTGGTTTTTCGCCCTACCCCTCTGAAAAATGATGGAGTTCGTCAGTTGGGATGATTTTTCCATTCCCAACTGAATGGAAAGTCATGAAAAATTCCATGGTTCCAGTCACCACCAACCAGAATCCATTGATATGGGTGTGTCTGAAAATGTTGTGTACCCCTTTTTACCCAATGGTTTTGCTGATCATTATCCCGTTTTTAAATGGCTATTTCATTGGGAATATACCCAACATTTTCAGACAAACCCATATGTCCCATTCCCAAGGTCGGTTTTTGTTGCCTGGATCTTCAGTCGAGATCTTGGCCCAGCGATAGACCTAGCGGGCCCCCAAAAAACGGGGCTCCCAAAAAAACGCGAGGTCCAACAGTTGGGAGGTTCACCCATGAAAAATGGTGATGAATGGCTGTTGAATTGGAAAAACACGGAGTTTGAACCAACCAAAATTGAGATTGACTATCCAAAACCCTTGTTTAACCACGAAAAATGAGGGGATTGATAGTTATCATAGGTTTCTGTGGCTTGAAAAAAAACTATGTGAACTGGTCTTCGTTTCATGCTTCTTTTTTGTTGGATGGGGTAACATGAAGCAACAAATGACCCCTTGGATCTCCAGGAGAAAAGTGTGTACCACAACCACCAAAACTTGGGGAAAAGAAACATAGGAGTCCAAAGCATCACTAAGTACTACTTTTCAAAACCAGTTTGGCTGTTCGTACCTATCACTTCAATGTTTTTTACACTCCAGTAATCAAACATGCTTTGCTGGAAAATCCTGGTTTTTTATATGTTTTTGCTCTTTTTAATGCCCTTTTTTCGTGGATTTCCCACTGCCATGTTTGATTCTTGCAGGGTAGCCGGGTAGCCCGAGGGTGGCAACCTGGCAAAGGGCACCTCGCTAACCATCAGCTCCGGCGAGTAGCTCTTGATGGGACCTGCACCAGCAACTGATCGCAGGCCATCTTTCAAAACGCAGACCGTCACTCGATTGAAGGGAAATCCTAAAGAAAACCATGTGGTTTTCGCAGAATGAACGACATAGTTTTCAAGCGTCGCACCATGTTCTTGGTGTTGGTGGCGATGTCCATGTCAGTTTTTTTTTACATCATGGGGGTTCCATACATGAAGCTACCCCAAAATGGATGCTTTATGATGAAAACGACCCGTCAAAAGTCAAAATGGATGATTTAAGGCTCTCCCCCCATTTACAGAAACCTGATGAAACCATGATTTCCCATGTGTTCCTATGTATTTCCCTATGAAAACCCATTAGAAACCCAGTGGGAACCCTGATATTTCCCGATGGTTCACGCCTGTGGCCTCCTCTGCAGTGCAGAGATACAACAGCTCTGCCCCCACGCGTAGAGCGGCCATGCCGGCGTAGTAGGGAGCACCTACCGGGAATGGCCATGCAACAGGAACCGATTGATTGGAGGTACCTACCATATATAAGGCCGATTTTTTAGGCCTATGTTAAGGGAATATCCCCCCAAAATATGGCCTTATATGGATCAGTACCTCCATTTTAGGATCCTGGAATTCCCATTGATCTCTGGGGGTCGAGATTTTGTTGGAAAAATGATGATTGAAATGGGAAGGGGATAGAATCGGAGATAGGCAACTAAGTTTTGCAACTATGATTTATTGGATTGGGGGTATGGAGCATGAAGAAAAGGTAAATCAAGAGGTAAGATGACCATTTTTTTTACAAAAGTGGATATGATTTAGCTATCGTGGGTTGGAGAACCCCGTGATATGACAATTAACACAGTTGACTCACCATTCAAGCTCCCACTTTCCCGGATAAATTCCGATAATCCACAAAATGTCACAAATCAGAAATAAGTAATTGGATCATTCACAAGTAATTAATTGGATAATGTTACGATTTTACCTGCAAATCATTGGATAATTCACATCAGAAATGAGCTGGTCACAGCCATTTTTGGAAACCCCGATCCTCTCAGCATCTGCGGCTGCGTTGGCGGCACCTGCAAAGTCCACGGAACCTCCCAGCAGCCCGATGCGTCCTGTCAACATGGAAAAATCATGGTGAGATATCATGGGAATATATGAGATTATTTTTCGGCAACATTGGGCATTTCATGATTCAACAACAACAACAAGAAGAACAAGAAGAAGAAGAAGAGGTGAAATTCAACCAGCAGAAACGTGATTTCTAATCCACCTTGATGTGGGGATGCTGGGTGTTTCTGATAACACAATTCTTCGATTCTGCGGATGTGAATGGAATGACAAACTCCATCCTTTTATAGCAGAAGATGATCTCATGCTTTTTTTCAAAATATTCAAAATATTCAAAGGAATAGCTACGAAAAAGAAAAAAAAAACTACTCACTTCCGAATGGACCGTTCTTCGGAAATGGAATGGTCACTGACTGTCCTGTCCTGACTGCCCCTTGTAGCTTCGCCCATCCAGAGGGGGCGCAATGTCCTCAGTTCAAGCCACGTCACTCATCTTCTCTGAATCCAGTTCAGTGGAAACAAAACACGGATCAAAACTCATCTGGTTGGTGGTTAATATACTGTTATAAAATATATATATATATATATATTATATATATATATGGTTAATATATGGTTATTATATGGTTAATATATGGTTATTATATGGTTAATGATGGTTATATGGTGGTGCAATGTGCCCATATTGAAAAATGATGGAGTGAACGTCAATGGGAAGAATGACAAGCCATATATGAAATGGAACATAAAACATGTTTGAAACCACCAACCAGATATTATTAACCATTATTAACATTATTACACAACCATGATTAACATTATTAACCATCATTAACCACCAACCAGTAATTTAACATATTTAACTGTTGGAAATTCTTGGAAGTTTCCATGACTTTGGTCGAATCCAGCCCTATGGCTATGCTTTGTACCACGAAGCATGTGCTGGTTTCTTTTGAGGGTTGTTCCTACATGTTTGGCAACGGAAAAAATTGGCATGTAATAAACAAGAATAAATAGTGATAAATCATCATGATGGAAACAAGAATATAGTAATAATTAATAATAAATAATAAATAATAAATAATAAATAATAATAATAGTAAAAATTACTCGTCAACCTGCCGATGAGGTTGTTTTCAAAGCTTCATCGGATATAGGGGTACACTCAAATTTCATGGCTTAAAAAGCTCCTGGTTCCTCTTTAAATTGCCTTTTCACTTGGGGTATACACCATGTTCATCAACTAATCAGCACATGAATTTCAAGGATCCAACAAGAAGTCTTGCAGCGTCTTGGGAGTCCAAATAACTCGGCAAATGGTCCTGGAGAGCGGACAGTCCTAGGGTTAAACTCCCTGGCCAAAACAAATTCTCGGGGAAAACCTGGCCCTAGGGAAACCCACATAGATATGGAAAATGGCCCAGTTAGTTCGAAGTTCGATGTTTCATCATAAATTGTGTTTTTCCAAAGCAAACCTTTCAATTCCCGGAGGGTGGCTGCAAAATGTCGGTGGAAAACGTTGGGAACCCCGAGATTTGACCATGCGCAGGTTCCCATGGATGCAGAAAGAATCAACACCAAGGGAAAACACGTGATACAACTTCGGATATCACCAACAAAAATGGGGATGTGGTCATGGTTGCCCACAAATATCACTACCAAGAGTCATTGGAAATCCAAACACCAGGACTCAGGAACCGAAGTGCCGAAATAAGGCCAGTGACATATGGAAGACATCGATGGTTTGTATATATAATGTTTAAAAGAACTTAGGATTCCTGCCTTCTTCACATCCAAGCATCCATGAAAATTGCCGTAACCATGTGTATACCATAGTAATCCCATATATTTTAAAAAAAAAACTATTGAACCTATATTGGTAGGGTTATTAATCTGCTTAGTAGCTGGGTAGTTCATTAATCCCCTGATCATTCCCATATGGCCCATTCGTTTGCTCCCTATTTCCATTCACAGCCATGTGTATACCTATATATATATATACAGGGAGGGAGAGAGAGAGAGAGAGAGAGCCATGTATAATGTAATTACCATATAATTACATCCCATTATATAAACCTCCACTAAGCTCCTCTGTTACAATCATCAAACACCCATTGTTCAACCCTTCAAAAAAAATCACACAAAATCATCACAATCGTAGCCAGTCGTTCCCAGTTTTCCGTGGCCGTCCCCAGTGGCTTTCGTCGGCGCCTGCAGCTCCAAGGATCGACTGGAGCACCAGATGCGACACTTGGGGCGGAAGGACACGGGGAACCTCTCGGGACCTACGGCAGATGCGTGGGATCCATTGGGACAACGGCGACAACGGAGGGGCGGGGGCAACTTTCATGGTGATTTTCGTGGTGATTTGATCATCGGCGATGAAAAGAGTGGGACGATCCCAACATGATGCAAAACCGGTGATTTAATTGTGAAAAGGTTGTTTACATGAAAAATTGTGTTTTAACTGTTTTAACCAACCAAAAAGTAGTAATATGAATTGTTGAACAATAATCAACATTACAGTTCTGGATTTATGAACCAACACTCAAAAAATGCTGTTGGGAGAAAAATTATCCCGGCAAGAGACCCCAAACAGCGCGGAGGGAGTAAGAGGATAATGTTTTTTAACGATGATGATGATGATGATGATGGTGATGGTGGTGATGATGGGTGATCATGATCGGCCCAGAACCTAGGACCACACTTTGTGCGAGCCTGCTCAGTCAAACCGCATGTCAACATTTCACAAGAGCCACTTTTTACAGAATGTACAGGAAAAATGCCGCGCCCCAGAAGCTAGGACCACACTTTGTGCGAGCCTGCGCAGTCGAAATGCACTCCAACGTGTCACAAGAGCTACTTTATACAGAAATTTACAGGAAAAATGCTGCAGCCCAAAACCACGGTCCACACTTTGTGCGAGCCTGCCCAGTCGAAATGCACTTCAACGTGTCACAAGAGCTACTTTGTACAGAAACTTACAGGAAAAATGCTGCAGCCCAAAACCACGGTCCACACTTTGTAGCCTGCGCAGTCGAAACGCATGTCAACGTTTCACAAGAGCCACTTTTTACGGAAATGTACAGGAAAAATGCTGCAGCCCAAAACCACGGTCCACACTTTGTGCGAGCCTGCGCAGTCGAAACGCATGTCAACGTTTCACAAGAGCCACTTTATACGGAAATTTACAGGTAAAATGCGCAAGACCAGAGTGAGCACCCTGATCAAGCACCGGCCTTTACACTTACCGTAAGAACCCCTCAGTGTGGACACACTGTTTGGGGAAAAAAGAAAGTGTCCCCAAATGAACTCGAAAAGAATCGATTTACTTCGAGGCTTACATGTCGAAAATGGTTTTGGAAGTCATACCCATTTATGTAAAGTCATATACATATGTATGTATGTATGTATGTATGTATGTATGTATGTATGTATCTATGTATCTATGTATCTATGTATCTATGTATGTATGTATGTATTTCTGTATGTATATATATATACCGTATAATATCTATATATATATATGTATACACACAGATCTTTGTCAGTTTCCCGTCAATTCGGATGATACAACAAATTGCCAGCCAAAATGAACCTCCAGGAAACCACGATGCGGTTAGGGAAGCTGCACCTTGTGAACGAGGCAACATATGTGCTCGTTCAGTGCTCATGTGTGTACATATACATATATATACACACACACATAGAGGTAGATAGATATAGATATGCTAGTCCAAATACATGTTCATATCTATGATTATCTATGTACATATTCATATTATATTTTACACACTGCATACCGCTCACCAAGCGCCTGCAGTGGCATCAAAGCTGAAGAGTGTTGGGAACGTCATGAAGTTGTTCCTCTCCAGACAGGCTAACAGCAGCAACATCATCCACAGCCGCTGATTCGTGGTGAAACCAAAGTGGATTGTTTAAAACGTTCACATGGGATTCTCATCTCAAGTTAGGGATTGACAAACTGTATAAAAGATCTGCTACTCTTCTTTAAACGAGAGCGGGGCGGGATGGGATGATATCGAGACATCAGCTGCAAATATTCACTAACCTGAAAAAAGACCAAGTACCCTCTGGTAATTTAACATACAGTAACTATTGAAAATTACCATTTATAGTTGATTTACCTTTGAAAAATGGTGATTTTCCAGCCATAGCTATGTTAAATTATCAGAGGCTAAATCAGAGAAATTTCCCTTGAACCTGGGAGGTTCTGGTGATTCACGAAGAAAATGACGGGTCAATTTCTGCTTCGTGGTTGCATCTTTACCTCCATGTGTCATTCACTATTATCTTACTGGTGCTTAGCAGGGAATAGATGGGAATGGGAGAATGGGATGATTATTGAATAGTGATTATGGATCATTCCCTCATTCCCTACTAAGCACCAGTAATTTATTCATTCTCATTCATGATTATTCCATAATTTATATCTACACTGTATAGATACACATCTGGTTGGTGGTTGACCTACCCCTCTGAAAAATATGAGTTCGTCAGTTGGGATGATGACATTCCCAATATGGAAAAGTAAAAGCCATGTTCCAAACCACCAACTAGACATACATATATGTAACATAGACATTATTTTATATTACAAACATCGTCATCAAAGTTCCCCAACGCACCCCGACCACGCCTTCCCACCTCCCCTCATCCGCCAGCCACGTGCCACAGTGCGAACATCGCAGCTTGCTGGGCAGCACTCGCTCCTCATTCCCGGAGTCCATATGAATTGAACCACTCAAAATGGGGATTAAAGATTATTTAAGGACTGTTGACTGTTTAATGGAAAAAATATGGAAAATCAAGGAGCTCATTAACCAACCAAAAATGGTGAAGCTTCGTGAGTTTTTCATCAAAAAACACGAAGCTTTAACCGGCCAAAAGGGGGATTCAACCACCCAAAAAATACCATTTAACCAGTAAAAGCGGGGAACTATGGTTGATTCATGATGGGATTCCATTGCTTGAAATATGTCGATTCATGACTAGCTGATTTTTCTTCGATGGAGCCATTGTCGATTTTTTTTCCATTGTTCAAACGTTGATCTTTGCATATGTTACAGTACACCCCGGAAAAAAAAATGAATTAAGATACTATCCCAACATCAATTTAAAATGATAATATAGATTCACATTTTGGCTGGTTAAACCTCGGTTTTTCTTGGGTTTTTTCCATTGATCCTTTACAAAACCCACTACCATCCGCATCCACAGCAATCATCCTGGAGACCCCACAGAAATTACCCTCTGGTTATGTCAACAGTTTGATGGGATATTGATGGGATATTTATGGTATATTTATGGGATTACCCTCTGGTAAATGTCAAGTCATTGGGGATTTAATGGAACTTAATAGTGGTGAATGATGGTTAATTCTGATTTATTGGTGATGAAAATGATGATTAATGGGATATACCCAACCTGGTTATGTCAACAGTTTTACCCAACTATAAAATGGTGGATCTTTCCATCGTTTTTTGTATGTTTACCAGAGGGTAAGGTTAACACCACTTACCACAAGAAAAAAAAATAATTTTACCATCACGAATGAGGGTTTACATATGGCCCAATATTGGGAAGGAACTAGCAAGAAATTGGAATCCAACCAGCAAAAATGGGATGTTTTTTCCATCAAACAAGAGATGTTCTAGCATCAAACATTCGGATACGAAACATTCCATCACTAGCCAAAAATGCGCCCTTCACATCCCATTCACTAGTTGATTAGCTTACCCTCCAGTAATCAAACATGATGCTGGAAATTCCATCATTTACAGACTTATAGATGACCCCTCGAAACCTGCAAACAAATACTTCGGGAACTTTCCGGCTGGCCACATTTGATGACCAGAGGGTACAAAGTGGGGCCCCCAAACGTTATAAGTTGGTTGATAATCCAATCTAACTAGTTCGTTATAACTACCATAAACCCAAACGTGAAATTCTAGTTATGTATAGTTATGTTCACCAACTTAGCTAATCTTAGCTATCTAGATCCTAGGGGCCCAACAAAATTGGTCGTCTACAGCACCCAGCTTCGCCAAGCTTCCTCCCCGTTGCGACACTTCACGTCATTCTTGGGGTCGTACCAGCGCAGCAAGTCGAAGCCTTCAGGATCGAAGCACACCTGGACCGTGGCTGGGAAATCTCGAGGATTTCACGGATTTCACCCACAAAAATCGTGGGAAATATGGGGAAAAAACAAATATCGGGAATCCGTTCTTTGGGACTGGAACTATTGGGGATGTACTTTATTGATGTCGGCATTTTTTTGGATCAGAGTTTACTACGTGCATAGCGGAGTCTATCCGGGTTTTGGGGAAGTTTGATCGCGGAGATCACCATAGCTATAGCTGTTTATTGGGTGAATTATCTATAGGTATAGTATAGCTATCAAACCTACAAATCACCAGGTTCAATGGGTGAATCATCTATGAATGGCCGCATTGAGATGTCTGTCTGTGTGTGTGTCAACTCCACAACGCTCGCTCAGCTGTATCGGCCTTGGCCGGACTATCCCAGAATCTTTAGGATAACCACCATAGAAATCCAGCATTTCAAACACCAAGTGTGTCTACATTCAGGAATATCAAATATCCAGAAACCCCAAAGTTGTGGGTCACAATTTCTCCCCAAAATTGGGAATGGCATCTTTCCCAAGAAACGAACCACTCCCAAGAAATGAACCATACAAGCTGCCATAAAATTTCCAAAATGTTCTAAAAAATGAACCGTTTATCCACTTTCTCACTGGATTGGCTTTCACGGGAAAATCTGAACCGGAAACCCATAGGTTTTTACCATCAAATTTGATCGGGCTTTCCGCTTAAAATTTTCCCATCATCCAATTCATAATTATTGATATGTTATCATAAGATATCATAAACCATTGATAAAATATCATTGAAAACCAGGTGCCTCCAAATATCAAATCCATAAACTATAACCATTATGACCATAGAAACAGATGGTTAATGATGGTTAATGATGGTTAATGATGGTTAATTCTATTCATGAAACCATCATTAACCATCAGCCCTGGCACCTGATCCTTTTGAAACAGCGCCGCCCATTGCACCGGCGCGCCATGCAGCCGCTGACAGACGCTGCAATCGCAGAGCCTGGAAAAAAACTGGGAAATCCTGCGATTTTCCCTATGAAAAATGGTGATTCAATGGGTTTTCAATGGAAAATCCCCGAAGAAAATGGAGGTCTTAGAATGTTTCAAATGGGAAAACGATGGAAAAATCATGGAACTAAATGGCTTGTAAAATAGAGGCTCTAATATCTCTAATGGGAAAGTCAGGGAACTATGTGGCCTAGAAAATGCTGGTTTATAGCTGGGAAAACAGTGTGAAATCCCCACAAAAATAATTATGAATGGAGTTTATACCTGGGAAAATAATCGAACTAAATAAGGAAAAACTCCACAGGAGGGTAGTCATTTTAGTTGTAGTACCTTTGCGTTGTTTCCTTTTTTAAGTTGACTATTTTTTTTGCCCGTTTTTCTTCTTGCTTCCATCCCCCACTTCAAGAACCCCCCCAAACATATAGATAGATATAAGAAATTAATTTGGATTGACAAATCTTTTTTATGTAAATCTCAATGTTTAGGCATGTTTAGGTGTTATATATATATACAGTAAGTCATGCGACTCCTTCTAGGAAACCACCCATCAACCGGGACTCCTCGATTTCTACCCCCCCTTTTGCCCGCCACATCTCTGGTCCCAGGCAGCTTCGCGGTCATTGGCTCAGCACTCACTTGGAAAGACACACGCTTGCAGTAGCATTGCGCTTGATACCTGGTGTAGCCACATGGCAAGGCCACGAAGACAGCAAAACAACGAAAAACATAGGGTGGGCTTTGCCTAGGTCGAGCCGTTTAGCCAGTTTAACTGTTTTCATAATTTTCATACAACCAAACAGTGAAAAGAATGGATGTTACATGATTGAATCAACCCAGCATGGGATCCACCAAAGAATGAAACTCTGATCCATGGCAAACCTCCATGGAACCCACAAAAACATGGGATGCAAATCGTGTATGTATGAAAACCTGTGTTCCTCCATTTATCTGGCTAAAAAGTAAGCCATCAACCTATCAAATTTATCGGCTGTGAGATATCCAGCAATAGTGCGGGATATTGGTGGAAGTTCAAGTAACAAAACGGGAAAATGCGGAGAGTTTTTTTCCCAGAAACCATGGTTTTGTCAGGGGATTTGTACATATTTGGAACCATTTATGGGGTGTTCAATATTAGGGGGATGGGATTCTATCCAAAAGAAAATTGGAAGATCACCAACAGACAATGGTCATGAAGAAGCCTGTGGGTCTACGGCCCGTGTAGACTTTGATGCGAACTTCGGAGAACTTCGGATCCTCTGTCAGTTGTTTAGCTGTTAAACTAACTTTCACAAAAAAAAAATGGGATACATCTGGGCAATAAATCACACGCCTGAAAGACTTGTCGTGTTTTGGATGATTCTTCCCTACCCATCATTCAAGGCGTTTGGTCGGCCAGCGAGGTCACGATAAGTTGCACACATATCTTGGGAAAATCATCAAGCTTTAGAACCTGGGGATCATCCAAAAAATCGAACAGGTGCATCCGTCTTGTTCTTTTTCTGTTCATCGTTCATCATCTTTTCTATTTCGATCTATCCATGTATTCATCCATCATTCGATAAAGGTTGCTGGGGACACCACCAAGTTGCTTCGCTCTGAAGTCTTTTCCTGGGATCTTCTGGCAGCTAGGCTTGGTTGCGGGGTCAACAGCAAAATGCGGATTTGATGATCGAAAAAATTGGGATTTAACCAGAAAACATGCAGATATTAACACCAAAAATTGGGTCTTCACCGTCAAAATTGGGTCAATGGAGACTTACCAGAACTAACAGCTCGATCCTGCGAATCGCTCAGGTTCTATTTTGGTGGAAACATGGTGAAATCACGAGCCAAACATGGGGACAACACCCAGCACTTGAAATGGATCTGGTGACCAGGAATTCAACGTAGCAAGCTGGAAATTTATCCATTTGTTCATGATCCCAATATGTTACCATTAAAAGTTATAGGTCAACAAAGAAAGGTGTGGCTGCCCTATCATGAAGCGCGAGAGACCTCGTGGCGTAATGGTTGAATCCATGTTCCAGTTGCTTGGCCCATGTGTTCCGTTGAATGGTCCAAACAAACAACAAACCCACCATTTCCGTTGCAATTGTTCCATGGCGCCCAAAACGCCAAGGCCAAGGTTCCATCTGTCCCATACGGCGGCAGCCTCTTCCACTCCAACGCGGCGCCCGCATCGGCGCTAGCGGCCATCGCCCAAAGAGAGGCACCGCTGACGGGTTGAATGTGGGAAACCCTGCCATTTCTTTCAACGACCATTCGGGGGTGGTTTATACCACCCACAAAAAAGGGTGATTTGGAAAATCTTGGAACCACCAAACAGTCATGGGAGGATGGATCAAAACCGCCCCTTTTGTTCACATCAAGTTATAGCTGCTGGGATTGATGGATGTTTATCACAGAAAAATTGTATTTATGGATATCTCTGTATATATATATGTATATATATACTGCCAGGTGTATAGGTATTGATCCATAGTCGTGTTGAAATTCCTGGGATGCCAAAACTGCCTATATCCAGGACAGCCGAAATCAGCTGCTATGACGGACTGGGACGAAATCGACCATGAATATCTTAGCCACAAATCTGGTTGTTTAACCAGCAAACATGATAAGAGCTAGCCGTGAATGCAAGGTATGTAAAGCCCTATGTTCCAAAGAATATCAAATCAGGTATGGTTTATAAAACTGGGTTTGCTACAATGTTTTTTTTTCAACGAAATGGAAATTCGATGATTCAATGACGACCAAACGACTCCCAGGGTCTTCGATTTGGCTTCCGATGAATTGGTGCAATTCTCGAAGAACCAACCCTGGCTGAAAGTGGCTGATGTTTTTCTATGTCGAGGTGACAGACCCACGACATCATAGATTGATGGTGTGTTCTTGATTTAGACCCATATATATATATTACATATTTATATATATATACACATATATATATATATATTCGTATATGTCAATGTATGATACATGTAGATGAGAATGTCAACCCAGATATGGAGACCCAGACCGATTCAAACAACTGAGGCTAGTCATTAAAAGTCATTGATGCCAAGGGAGCCAATTCATCCCGTGTTGGCATCAAATTCTAATGATTATCCAGTATCCATGTTCATGAAAAATGTCCGCCACGAGAATCATTCAAACCCAGCCATGAATTTTCTACCAAGATACGCTCTCGATGTCTTTTCCTGCAGACAAAACCCCTGGAAAGTCAGCAAAAGGAAAAAAAAAGCAGAACTATCTATGGAATGATTTAGGGCAACATCTACAGGAAACCATAGGTTTTACCCTTAAATATAAGGAGTTCCTATCACATTTCCCTCCAATTCTGGGAACAGGTACCCCTACCATCGCATCACGATGGGAATCAAAAGGGGCATTTTTGTCGTAGATATCATGTTTGGCTGAAGATGTAGGATGCCTATGCAAACAGCTACAGTGCAAATCGCGAAATCGCCCATTTTTATCATGGGGGGTTTCCAGCTATTTTTCATGGGTTGAATCCAGAGTCCTGCTGGTTATATAAAACTCCATATAATTTTCCGAATTTTAACCCTTCAGCAGTAGTTTAACCATCGAGAAAAACATCTCAACAACACCCAAGAAAAGATCATTGAAAGCCATGAAAATCTCCATGTCCTCGAAGGCTGGGAAGGGTGAGCAGGAGCCACCTCGGATACGGTGATCCATAGCCAGATAGAATAAATGGGAATGGTGTTTTTTCCGGGAGTGGAATATGACAATATGTGCCTACTTCAGGATGATGTATATAGATATATAATACATATATTCACACTTTTATTCCAAAATCTCTGTCTACATGCGTGGTTTTATTCCGCTAGGTATAAATACGGCCAGGACGGGGGTGCCCGGAGAAGTGCGTTTCGGGATGCCGGCGGAATGGTTGAATGGCTGAGGAGATTTGTTTCCAAATCCTATGCCCTAAAACCTAAATCTGACATAAAACCCAAAGTATATAAGCCTTGACAGTAGAATCTCATTAAAACTGTGGGGAAAAAAAAACTAAAAACCCTAAACGAAACCCTAAACACTAAACAAACCCGAAACAAACCCCAAACAAACCCTAGAGAGTTGGTGACATGACAAACTTCCGGGCGGCACCCCCCGCCTGGGGGTATAAATACCTACGAACATACAGATAAAAACACCTTGGGGGTAAGAACGCAGAACACGGAACCCTACGCAACAATTGCTCCACCATAGCTGCTCATAGCCCAATATTCTTCGGCCATTTTGGCTACGGACATATGGTTTCTCAAGGCGCAGCTTCTTTGAAACCCTTAGACAAAGGAAAACATATTACTGAGAATTCTTGAAAATCAATCTAAATAAAATCTGAAAAGATCCATAAATATCATGTATATATATATACATAAATCAGAAATCAGACAGGATCTTTCAAAGAGCAAAAGAAACTGAATCCAATCACCATTCACCAAACTTTATCGAGGCATCTTGTACTTGGCCTGGGAATCACGGGAAATCCCAAGTCTCGGTGGTTGATGAAGTTGATGATCCCAATTAGTGTTGAAAGCCACCAACTACAGTAGGTCTTTGTTGGTGATACCCTCTGATAATCAAACATGGAATTGAAATCCTCTATAAATGATGTTTGAATGGGAAAAAACGTCTATATATAAATGGTGGATTTTCCGTTGCCATGTTTGATTACTGGAGTATCCGTTTGTCATGCGTTGTATTCCTCTTTTGGTGACAAATCCTCACTTGTAGAATTGAGATTGTCATCAAGTCGCTGCTGGCTTCCATCAACTACACCCCGCGTTTCCCCAGAGAAGCGGATTGCTTCTCCACTTCACAGCTGGATGATTTTTCTATAACCTTCGGTAATTTCACATTTTTCGATGGTATAGCCCGTTATGGATGATTTAAATTATATTACTATGGCATATATAACCATAACTGGTGATTTTAACCATGTAATCCTAAATAAAGAGCTGGTGATTTTCCATGCCATCTTAAATTACCAGAGGCGAACCAACCATCGTTGACATCCGTGGATTGGGATGAATCACCGCTGTGATACCCCACAGGCGCAGGGGACAGCACATGACCACCTGCAGCGAGGGCGTTCTAGGTGAACCATACCTGTCGAATTCCGCTTAAACTTATGTTATAACAATGTATTTATATGTATTTATATGTATTTATATGTATTTATATGTATTTATATGTATTTATATGTATTTATATGTATTTATATGTATTTATATGTATTTATATGTATTTATATGTATTTA
>Ga0126342_10005736_pt1 | contig 21797 bp, 21 predicted proteins | sample Cyp1metagenome_FD_92528 | JGI IMG/M metagenome (GOLD analysis project Ga0126342, IMG submission 92528) | Coral microbial communities from Lord Howe Island, Old Settlement Bay, Australia - Cyphastrea 1 metagenome | ecosystem: Host-associated > Invertebrates > Cnidaria > Coral ... | reverse complement strand
CAAATGAAACATGCCATGGCTGCAATCAAAAGGCGCCCCTTTTTGCTGATATCTCGGCCCAGTGCACTGCGGTGCATACATGCTGATGCTATGAGACCAAGGACATTCGGCTGGAATTTCACAGGATCATCATCCCAACTATTGGGGAAATGAACCATATTCGTCAGTTGGGATGATGACATTCCCAATAGATGGGGAAAATAAACCATGTTCCAAACCACCAACCAGATATACCCTCTGGTAAACATACAAAAAACTATGGAAAGATCCACCATTTTTCATGGGAAATTCCACTATAAATGGCCATTTTCAATAGCTATGTTGACATAACCAGAGGGTATATGTTGTCAATCGGTACCAGCATCCCCCAGCTGCACAACCGCGACCCAAGCGTCTGCCGTTGAAGCCATCAGCAAAGGCGAGCTGCGAAGTCGCGCCCATCGGTCGCAGCGGACGCGCTTCTTGTCCCGCTGCATGGGGAAACCACCTGAGATACCCTCTGAGACTATCAAACATGTCACATGGCAATGCAAAATCCCTATAAAACATGGAGGTTCATAGCTAAATCTGTATAGTGTAATAATTAGTATTCATTTTGGACATCGTGGTAATTCAAACATATATTGAAAAATGCAAGTACTTTTTGAAGTTGGACACATGGGTAGAAAAAAATGTCAAGCATCTTGTGGGAGGCTGTTCTGTCCTGCCCATGCTCTCTCAGGAGGATGCAGATCTGTGATGCAAGTAGACAACCCCAAGAACTGTTGCCAGTTGGAATGCTCACAACAGCTGCACATACGTTGACATAGTTTTGTGATATATATATATATATAGATAGATAGATTGTATAATTATATGTATAAATATGTATAATATATACATATCCTTAATAATTACCAATCAACGATCATATCCATGGAGCAAACCCGATTAATTTCTCAACACCTGAAAACATCTCGGAATAACCCTATATCAACCCTGCAACGCCCCACATCAAAAGGTCGTAGGTCGAGGCACGTCAGAATGACGCAGGGAAAACCGGTCCTATACACAAATCAAAGCCGAAATGCTTCAGGATCAGGCAACACCTGGACATAGCTAAAATCGTTCATCTCATGATCTATCATGATATCTCATGAATATATGTTTATGAATATCTCATGCGACTCCTGTTGCCCCTCAAGGTAACATTTCTGGTAACCCTGGCCAAAATCTGTCTGTTGAGAGCTTCATGATCTGGCATCTGAGGACACTGCCCAGCGGGGGGCAGCGGCAAAGGTCTGTACACATCCTTGGCTTGGTGGAAAATGATCTATCCTTTGCATTCCTTTGCAGCTGGATAGCTGGATGCACCCAGATACTGTATCCAGATATACCATGATATACCCAGATGCTCTTACCTGAAGATCGTCAACAGAAGTTTATCTCCCCGTGCAATTTGTATAATGCTAAATAACTAATATAGAATGTCATGAAAGTAATTCATCAGCTGTTGTTTCCCACCTACACTGTGATTTTCCAGGAAGGCTGAGAAGCCACGCCCGGCTTCTTGTTCCGACCTTCCAACGACAAAACCCATGGGATGGGACTGGGTTCAAGCCCCAGGAGAATGTAAGTAGCTGATCTGACTTCAAAGATCAAATGATCAACTACTTCCATCTGCTCTTTGGATCTCTTTGGTGGATTCTGCCCATTAGCGGAATTTTGAAGTGCCCCCCCCCCCAAAAAAAAAACAACAATAAATTCACCAACCAGCAAACAGTTTGAATTGAATATCTTCGCGATTCTTCCAATCATCAATGCAAATCATAGGGCCCACATGAAATCCGTGCATCTGGACGAAACCTATTTAAGCGACCCGACACAAGTACAGAAAAAATGGCATGTTATGCGTATAACCTTGTATAGTACAACTTGCCATTACAACTTACAACTATAACATTGTGTAACTATTTCACATGTAACTCTGCAAAATAAATAAAATAAATAAATCACGATCATCTATTTTTTCTGCTTCTGGCACATATTCTTACACCAAAATAGGACTCGGCCCCGATACCTGGGTAGGACCAGCCGTGACACCAGCAGCTGTTCTGCCCTTGGCGCTGACAACTGGGAGAACTGGGTGATTGGATCTGACCCATCAAAAAAACAACTCCAAGCATGGAATCATATGGAATCATAATGGAATCGTGATGATCCTGGGACATCCCCCTCTGTTTCAAATGTCCAAAACCCAGGAGCCAAAGCCTCAAAGTCAGGGCATCTCAAGGCTCCAACGGTGGAGCGGTACCACTTGGAACCTGCAGCAGCGGGTTCTACGGTTACTATGCCATTCTATGGTGCCAGCACTGCTTTCGGATGAGACTGAGACCACTGGGACCCTGGCGGCCAAACGAGGATCAAAAATGCCTATCTCCTGGGGTTCAGAGAGAGGGCTGATAAGCCTCAGGGCCAACAAGATTGTGGGGGCGTCCAGTGTCAACTTGGGTTTCTGAGCCCCAATAACCTGCAGAGCATGATATGATATATTTTATATAACCCCAAAAAACAACACATTTTCCCGTCATCAATCGAAAAAAAATAGAATTGTGATTATGATCCTTCTTCTGCAATGACACATCTGAAAAAGCAAAGAAATCACGGCGGTCTCCCGGGCTAAAAGTGGATCTGGACACTTGAATACCTTTGGTGCATACACTGCTGCTATATGCTGCTATATGCTGATTCATCTCTGCTCATTCAAACTGTCCGCTTGGCCCTGTACAGTGGTGTGCCACTGCTGGAATCATCTCCTGGAAAGACTTCCAGAGCCCAGGATGGCAAATCTTGCAGCATGTAGCAGTCAGGTTTTGTCCTTCTTGTCGATTCTTGCCCCTGTGTGATCATAGCTCTATGGTGCGAAAAGTGGATTTTGGATGATTTTGGGACTTGGAAGCCGGTCGGAGCGGTCATGGTTCATCTGAGAACGGGGTTCGTGTCGACTTGTCAGAATGAAGCATGAAACAAAACATGAACTGACATGAACCGATTACAAAACCATCTCAAAGTGAGATATAATTTGGATATTGCATGATATTGCCATTCTTTCATCATTTTCCTATTATTTTCACATATTTCAATTACGGTTCTGTCTTCTTGGATGCGCACAAAACACCGCACACTGTGGGGAAGTGGCCCTGGATGCGCCTCCTTGGGGCTCCACCAGAACTCTGCAAAAGGAGCAACTGTCGGTAGCCACCTGCGCGGGTTTTTAGAGGAAAAACTGGGCTGCCCAGTTACAACTTATATAGATCAACTTAGAATCATCAGGGCTGCCTGACCTGCTAAATGTTTAAGCTCGAAAAAATCCTGAAAAATCATGGTTGTTGTTTTTCCCGAATTGGACCCAGAACAAATCATCGCAAATTCTTTTTTTTTTTTTTTTCGGGCGCGCCTCCCATCTCAGTTGCTGGGTCTCAAGGTCCCACAGCTTCACCCTGCGGAATCAATGCAGGTCTTCAGAGACGTTTTGCAACACCCCCTTGGACACCTATGATTTGTGGGGATTGTATATGACTTTATGATTTTTATATATTTTTATGGGGTTTATACATGTTTATACATGGATTCAATAGGATTTTATGATATTTGATGGATATCATAATGAGATACATGTAGCAATTGCTAAGCATTCATAGCTGGCCCTGACATCAGAAGGAACCGTGGATTTGTTTAAGGGATAATCTACAAGAAACCATCGTTTTTAGCCCAGCACATTGGAGGTTGATTCAGATTCTCCCTCAAAAAAATTCTCCAATTCTGGGAAAGGAACGTATGTCGAATCCGCAGCCTTCCATCTTTGCTTTGACTTAAACAGCCACCCTTCAAAGTCTGCACCGACAGCACCTGGGCGGATGAACTTCGCCCTTACACAGCTAGAATGACCTGTGGGGGACAAACACCAGGATTGGTCACGGAAATTTTCGAACATCTGAAGGTCCAAATGGATCAACGGGATCAACAAAAACATCCCCAAATGGATCAACGGCTAGGCCGTCCGGCAGATTGACTCGAAACCTTCCATGCGGTCACCGGCCGTTGATCTTGCAAATCCCACAGGCAAACCTAGCCGGCCGGTCTTGGAATCATGGAACCGAAATGACCGGATTCCTGTCAACTTTTCCTTGAAATCAATGAGCTGGAACAGAACTTGGTGTAATTAGCATGCTATGAATGCAAGAATCACCTGAGTCTTGTGGTAGACCGTCTAGGCCTGCTCAAATATGTTGGCAGGATCAGCCAAGGACCCAGAAAGTGGACTCATCTGTGAGATGATTTCAGGTCCCTTTACAAATTGGGAGGTGCCAAACTCAATTGTAAAAACCATGTGGAAACATATGTATAATTTTATGCAATTTAACTCTATTTTACTGACATACTCAACTGCAACCAAAAGAAACCTGGCGTTTGTATGGCATCATGCATCATTACCTTGAGGCACCTAGATGGGCCAAATCGACGTGAGGGTTTGTCTGGAAAACGTGGGAAACCCCAAACTGCAGTGGCTTACACATCATCATGTCCCTAGTAGCCCTAGTAGTTGATGGCGTTTCGGGAGGCATACCATTTTTTTCGGAGCCACATACCCTCCGGTAAACATACAAAAAACTATGGAAAATCACCATTTTTCATGGGAAAATCCACTATAAATGGCAATTTTCAATAGCTATGTTAATTTACCAGAGGGTAAATTTGTTGGTTAGTTGTATCCCATGAAATATCCCCATTGTGCGGGCACCATGATTCAAGCCCATCATACTCGCGATACCTGATGGGGACACAGTTGGTTCAAATAATCAACACATTGGTTCAATCAGCCCATTGGAGCATCAAATATACCCTCCGGTAATTTAACATAGCTATGGAAAATCACCATTTTTAATGGGAACATCCACTATAAATGGCCATTTTCAATAGCTATGTTAGTTTACCAGATGGTATTCTTAAATATCCCCATGAAAATGCCATAAAAAGATTCCATTCCCATCGTCCCACTTACGCGATTTTTTCCCCCTGAAATGGTTAGTTCAATCCCCCCATTTTTGGCTCCAGGGCTTCGCCTCCCCGGACAAGTTGCCGCCTCGGCCGGAAAGGGGATGAACAATAAATCAGTGACACAGGAGATGACTGTTCTGCGGAACATGTAAACAAAACATAAAGGAAAGTACTACGTATAGATCATTTCCCTATCCAGAAATGGTGATTCTGCATACTATGCTATGTTACCAAAGGATAATGTTAAAAAAATGTAATGCGACAATATCGTGAGATCATGACCCCAAAACATACTGTATATGTTAAAACGTGTCCCATCATATGCAGCCAAATATGAGAAATAGTATATGGCTTACATGGTACTTATGATTCACATGTCATTACACATAGAACACGCAAACAAAATGTCCGCACACGCACACATGTATACATATATATATATTATATTAACATATCATTTATCACCAAAAAAAAGAAAGTAAATCCCAATTAAATAGTGAAGCTTCACTTTTCTTTTTTTTTGATCTTTTTTGGGGTTACTATATGTGTGGGGAAGCAGCCGCTGTGTTCTGTTCCAGCTGGGGAACCCGGGCTTAACAAATGCCTCCGGGAAGTGAAACAGAGGGAGTAAATACCACCTGACAGCTGGTGAAATGCGCGCGTTTGGGGGATACCAAGGGCAGCTGTCGCGCATGATGAATGATGATGCACAAATATGTCGTTCTGAACCCTGTGCCGGGTACAGGTGCATTGCATATACCCTCTGGTAATTTAACATAGCTATGGAAAATCACCATTTTCAATGGGAAAATCCACTATAAATGGCCATTTTCAATAGCTATGTTAGTTTACCAAAGGGTATATGCAAATATCTTCCTTTTCATGTTGGTCTCTTGAGGTTAGTGAGGCATTTACGGCCCAATGTCATGAGAATCCCATGCACACACCAGCTGCTCAGCTCGATCTTGACTTCTCTTCAATTGTGGTAGACTTTTTGGACTTAAACTTGTTGCACCCACCAATTATCCAAAAAGGGGCATGTATCATGACAGTTTCCTATCAAATCTATCAGTCACTTCGTCATAAAAGCAACAAACTCTCAGCATGAGGAGCCACACCATTGCGACTCCGGAGGATAGCAGCCGGTGCAAGGGTGCTGCTCCTTACCAAAATCCAACGTTGGTCTCTTGCACGAGGCTTGCATCCTGGAAGTATCTCTAGATTAACCATCTCACCAGCTCAGGCTTCGCCAGCTAGATTCAACAAAAATCCGAACCCCCAAACAATTGAGTCATCAATTTGTATCTCAAGCATCTGAATGATCTGAGGCTTCCACATCTCATGATGATGCAGGGGTCAAGAGCCACTGCGTTTCCACGCTTGATCCACGTGCTGTAGCGGTTCAAAGGTGCTGAACCCCTCTTGAAGTTAACAAAACAGCAACTGCCTAGGTATCGGAATGTATGGGACACCAATTTGCCGCAGGGAACGTGGGGGTTTGCCAGCAAGCAGCTGTGTCTTTTTCACGCCACGCCACACTGAGTTGAAACGGCAGTCCATGCGAAAGTGGGGCAGCAAGGGGAAAAGTCTTTGTCCATGCTACCGCCGCATGCAGCGCTGTTTGAGCGAATTTGTCGCGACAAATTCAGCTGAAGTTCATGCATTGTCCTGCGTGTGGCCCAGTAGAAAATCCACATATATCCACATGGACCGAGCAAAACTTTTCCGAGAATTTCTGAGAGAATCATTCATCTATAAATCGAAGATTTCATGATATTTCATGGGAAGACCACCCATCCTAAATTGGAGGCGAGAAATTCTCAGCTCTACATGAAGCCAAACACACCCATTATCATGTCCCACCTTGACATCGGCGCAGATCTTTGCACCAAACCTGAGGATACCTGACCTGAGACCTCATACACTGCAACAAATGCCATTGATGCCTTTAAGCAGATGATTTCTTCACATGAAATGCTTGCGATGTCTAGTAGTTTGCAAAAAAAACATGGTGTATGAATCTGTATGATGGTGTATGTAGCGGGAACATTCATATTTCATGGGATATAGAAGTACAACCAACTCAATCAACCTGGCTGGTATGATTATTGTCGTCAATCATCATTAGTCCGTCTCTGGTCCCAAATGTTGTTTCATCCCCGAACAAGCCATTGTTTCTGGGTGGCGTTCAATTTTGGGGGGAGGGAATACGTTCTTCTGCTGTATAAGGATGTGTATGTATATGCTACCTGCATTTGAACCTAAACAGTCTAAACATGAATGTATGTATCATATTGTATCATATGTAGGTATATCTATTGTTAAAAAATGTAATGTATGATATATGTACGTATATTATATATTTATAATTATATATACATGTATATATGTCAAGAAATTAACACACATCATTAACCGCACTCCATCAATAGATTCCAGGCTTTGGGCTGATCACAATTCTGCCAAGTGACCAGGAATCGGCCAAGTCGCTGCCAGTTTTGGCCTGGAAAAAGCATGGAAAATAACAGCTAATGTAGGAAAAAAACAATAATAAACCACCCATTTGGGAATGGTTTATACCACCTATAAAAATTGTGATCTGGGGGATTTGTTCACCAACATTATGGCGAATGGTAAGGATATCGGATACAAAATACATGGGATTATGATCACAAATGATTTTGGACATGTCCACCAAACCATCAACAACCAGCCCCGAGAAATCCAGGGCGGATTTAACACTTGAGATGAAACTTTCAGTGCACCCTTCAGGGTCAAATGGGCTCAGAATATTCCAGGATTACGGATCAAGTTGATATCAATGGTCCACGAGGCCGTCCACGAGGCCGTTGGCCAACTCCAACTCACTTGCCTCTAAGCCATGATCACTTGGACCCAACTGAGGCCCCCAACATCTTGGACGCTTGCAGCGCTGCTCAACCATGGTGCACAACATGGTGGTGCTCCATGTGAAACTCACCACCTCCATGGTGAACAACACCTCCATGGTGAACAAATCCTCCACCGCCATGAGCAAATCCTCCGCTGGAATGGTGCACAATGTGGAAGCTGCCCGAAGCTGCCCCACCAGCGGCAGCGGCCCCGCCAGCGGCTCCGCCGGCGCCACCGCAGCCCAAATGCCGATTGGAACAGCACCAAGCCTCAGTGAAACATCCAGTTGAGACAGGCCACCTCAACAAGTTGAGATTCATTGGATTGGTTCAAAATGGTTCAAAAGGACATCGTGCAGGACTCCCTCATATTTGTTTGGAAAAGCCCATGGTTTCCGGTGAAGATGTTCCCAACAAAACCAATCCATTGATAGATCCCATCTCAGCAAAGACTCCTTCTTGCCACTGGACCAGCCAATCTGGAAATTGGCCAAGCCTGCATGACAGTCCTCGGAGGCTTTGCTTGGCCAAGCGCAGCTGGCGGCGAATCAAGATTATGACCCTCTGGAAATTGAACATAGCTATAGCGAATCCTCATGTTTATCCATTTTTTTTACCAGATTGAGAGAGATCCAATACAAGATCAGAGTTTCTGAAATGGTTTGATATTGGAGGGAAGCGATTAATTACTAACACTGCTGCGTCACGCGGTTTGACATGCCATTCGCAGACCTTTGGAGCTGAAACTTGGTGCTGTCGCCCACTCATCAAATACCCATTCGCACCATACCAAGCTTCATACGGCAATGGGACGTGAGTGCTTCCACCGTGTACTGCTACCCAAGTCCAATAGCCATTCACCTGGATCTAGCGGAGCGGTAAAAATCAGCTGACGATTGGGAATTCCTTCCTTCGGAGAGAAGGGGGGCAAAAGACACCTGCAGTCACCTGCATGGCTGCAAGACGAATTACATGAGATTTGCATAGAATGATTACGCTTGACCCAACATCTTTGCACCCCCTGACAACTTGACAACATTTGACGACTGCTAGGTGTAATAAAGGTGTCATCAAAGCACAGCCCGCGGCCGCCCCGACCGCGACCTGTACGTGTTTCCACATCATGCCGAAGCCGGGATCCACATGTGGAGGACTGGAGCCTTCACAGCCTTTCCCCTGCTGGGTGCAACACCACTGTTTCTTTGAAGGGGACCATGCTCCTCGGAAGGGGGAAAGTGAATGTCCACAGCACCCTCTGGTAACTTAATACTGCTATGTAAGATTGTGTAAATTTATGTAAGATCACCATGATTGATAAATCATCTATCTATCTATTGACAATTTTCATCCATTTTTGATAGCTACGTTAGATTACCAGAGGCTATCTCACGATTCTCGCGACACAAGGGCCTCCAAAGTACTAAGCTTCGTACCCCATGCAGTCAACAACCCATTAACTACTATGGTTACTATGGGGACGTCTAGATGGCAGCATCACACGACTGTGGTCAACTATGGGCTTGGCAAATCACCATCCGGTAACATGGCTAGCTGGGAAAACACTCAAACTAAATTGGACAATTTGCCACGTTGCCACAGGGTATATCACAATATCCGTTTAAATCACTATACCAACAATGTTTGATTACCAGAGGGTACACCGTGCCCGGGCAATGTCTAAGTCTCACTCTTGATGTCACTGAGTCAGGCAACTATGTCATCTCACCCTACCGTAAACTTTCCAAGCCAAGCCGAGACCGCAACAAGCAACTGTTTGGAAATCAGATTTATTTGCATGTATCTGCTATAGTACAGTAGTGTACGGTATATAATAGTATATATCATGAGTGTGTATGAGCGCTTGTATTTATCCATCCGTCCACCCTTCCTTCCTTCATACCTTATTTCCTTGAGGTCATTGCAATGCATCCAGATGATATGTTCCATTAATATCAATCCCCATTATATTCCATGAATCGCCCACTGATATCCCAAATCATACCATATCTACTATCTCATTATACCATCTCAATAGCATATAATAAGCATATCCCAAATAACATTCCTGAAATATCATCTATCCCATTATATGGCAGTGTGTCAAAACCTTGTACCCCTGTAGTTCACATCAAAATAGCTGGGATTTATGGATGTTCATCCCCCTAAAAATGGTATTAATAGGTATTGATCCATAGCCATATATAAATACAACATTTAATAGCCAACCATATCCCAAACATATTCACCGTGCCAGCAACGTGCACCGAGGTGCTGAAGAAATTGCTCAGTGCCGCGTTGCAGTCGAAGGCTGCGGAAGTCGCCACATGCAATGAACAACCGGCCTCCTGTGGATGACTTGTGGTTTCAACCTATCCTATCCTATCCTATGTATTGTGCACTAATTATTTTAAATTTATTTTAGATATGTATTTGTACATAATCACATACATACATACATACATACATACATACATACATACATATATATATATTATAAAAACAGATTGATACATATGGTGCCTAGTCACTTGTCATTTGGGATCAAACATCAAGATAATTAGTCTCAAATTATCCCAGCTAGGGGAAATTGGAGAAAAAACATGGCTTGAAAAGAACTGATACCTCCAAGGGGGGTTTCTTTGCTGCTGGATTCGCCCGGAATCTCCACCAAAATGCTCGTTTCACCCTCTCTGCGCACCCAGCCATAGGTCTTTCATATCAGCACGTTTCAAGTCTCAATGAGACTAATAGTTGGTAAAGCAATGATAAACCAACCCCCATTTTACCATGAATTACCCTCTGGTAAATTAGCATAGACCCTGGCAGATAGGGGTTGGAAGACTAGTTTCCATTAAAAATGGTGATTTTCAGGGTCTATGTTTATTTACCAGAGGGTACTATGGGTGCTATAAACCCCAAATGTTGCTCCAGTGGCTTGTCACCGGCCCACCTCAATACTGCAGGCACGGCAAACACTGCACTCAACTTGCACCTGACAGGGTTTCATCCCCACATTGGCAACTTATGTTCTCCGTGAGGTTCATGAGGTTCATGAACCTCAAAATTCTATGTGCTAACTTGGAGTTCCAAAAAAATCAGCATTTTTATTCCAAATGTTACTGCCAGGCGCGCTAGATCACACTTGATTGCAAAACCTGACCTGACTGTATCCGAGAGCACAGGCATTGTCACCTCAGTGGCAGATTTGGCAGCCCATTGATCAACACATATCATATGAGAATGTACGTGCAATTGTAAATTAATTATTGTTCAAATCAGGTTAATGTATGAAGCTCCTTTGAGAACTTGATCAACTAAGCATCTTTGTGTGCAGTTGAACTTCTGTCAGTCCGACCAAAATTCTGCACTTGAAGAAACTGAAGCAAACTCAAGCAACAACATTGCTGAACTCTATCCAAACAAAAGATCAAATCATAGAGTTCTAGAGTGCCTTTTCTATCAATAGATCCAATAGATCCAACCACCCTCCCTTCGGCCCACACCCTCCGTTAAGCCCGGTGACGGCCAGCAAACACGTGGCGCTTGGCCCAATGGATGCGGTCCATGCAGGTCGCAGATTCCCCCGAGTGCGTGCAAACTGCAAGACCTGGACCGCTCACCCGCAGGGAACACCCATCACGGGCTTGTCCGAACATGGGCGTTATCATAGTTATTCATAGTGATTCTTAAAATTTCTTAAATGCAGTAGTATTCCATGTTATTCCATGTTATTCCATGCTATTCCATGCTATTGCATGTTATTGCATGTTATTGCATGTTATTGCATGTTATTGCATGATGATGATGATGATGATGACGATGATGATGATGATGATGATGATGATGATGCTGATGATGCTGATGATGATGCTGCTGCTGATGATGATGATGATGAGGATGAGGATGATGATGATGATGATGATGTTGATGATGATGATGATGAGGATGATGATGATGATGATGATGAGGATGATGACGGTGATGATGATGATGATGATGATGATGACGACGACGACGAAGACGACGACGACGACAACCACGAGGCCAATCTGCGCAACACGTCCTGTACATGAGACTGATGTTACGGACCATTGTCCCCTGCCGAACCCTTTGTGGTAGAACAATGCACTTCTGCGAATAGCAATTCATATGATTACCATGCACCATGCTATAATCATCATTGGTGTCTGTACACTTTTTACTGTAAGCATACTAATATTGTACCACTGGCACTCATCCCGTAAAAGCCTATCTTTGAGACAAGTACCGTGCTCCTTACATGTCTAAAGCTTCTAGCGACATGGTCCTCTGTGACTGAGCTAACTGAGCTCACGGACATTTCTTGGGTGACAAAGTGGTGGCTGCGCAGCCCTTCCTTGGTGCATCCCCACGATTTCGTGGTGCATCCAGTGCTAATCCGTAAGCATCCAGTGAATGTTGAACAGAACCGGCTGGTTTTCAATGGTCATGGGCAGTTTGCACCATGCTTGACTGGATTTCTTCGATGTTTTTTTTTTCGCGACCTTTAATGACCAGGGTTTATTTGAACATGTTGGAACCCAGAAGTCCTGCACAATCACCAGGCCCACCAGGCTGCCGTTGATTCGCCAAGATGCTGGAAATTGCTGCAGCACCAGTCACGCTTCGCATCACTCCAGGATGACAGGGATGTCCCACTGCAGGTGTGCGGGGCACATCCGCGGTGCTCCTGGCAGGGTGGCAGGCTGGCCCCCTGGTTACTACCCTCTGGTAAACATACAAAAAGCTATTGAAGATGGCCATTTATAGTGAGTTTTCCCATTAAAAATTGTGATTTTCCATAGTTATGTTAGTTTACCAGAGGGTATCCGGAATCATATGGAAAAATAGAGGCTCTTTACCAAAAATATTGACCAAAGGCATGCAAAAAGGTATCAACCTTTCATTCTTGTTGTTTCCTACTTCAGCTGTCTCCCCCCTCTCCCTCTCTCTCTCTCTCCCCCTCCGTCTCCATTTGTCAAGACTAGGAGACAGCAGCGAGAAAATAAATGCCAACTTTAACTAACTAACTCTCTCTCTCTCTCCCTCCATCGCCTAATTTAACTAAATATAGAGTTCTGTTTTTTCAGTGATTTCTAAGAAAAATGCGACCGTCAGGTGAATCCGTCCTTCTTACAGCACCAGGCTTGTTTGGACTCTGACCAGCCATGCAGCCAGTTCGAAAAGCCCGCGTTACAATCCTGGGACTCGGCGACTCGGCCAGAAATCACCTTTTTTTTGAAGGAAAACCAATGATTTCCGGTCAACATGTTCCCAAAATTTCCCAACCAACCCACTGATAATCACTGATACCCTCCGGGAAAATTTCTAACCTTCTGATCCTCAAGTCATCGCAGGGTCTGTGTGATTTTTTTGGGGATGGTACCCCATCAACAACAGCATATGTGACACAAGTCCCATTCTCGAGAGATATCTTTGCAGGCCTTCAGTTTTGGAATATGTAACAGGTACAATGGGGCTGCTTTCAGTCAAAATTCCGAGGAGCAGCAGTTTATCCTGAAAGTATAACATTTTTGGGCTGAGAAAAAACAAACAAAATAGTAAACAAGTGCAATATCAGAGGCATCATCTATGCACCCTCGGAGCAACAAAAGGGGCTTCTAGAAGGGTCATCGTCTTTTCCAATATAACATCAAACTGAGCATCCTTGACCAAGCTGTGTGTGGCCTGAGGTTCCAATCTTCGCCAAGGGTACATTTGGATAATGCCTCTGATTCCAGTCACTGGATTGGTCTAAGGGAAAATTGAAACCGGAAGCCCCTAATGTTTGATGGGGAAACGGAAAACCCATTGGTTTCCTGATGTTTCAACCGTAGATTTTCCCTTCAACCAATCCACTGATTCCAAGCAAATCAGTAGAGTCATAGATATGCCCTGTCGCCTTGCCCATGCTAGCCACGTGAGCCTCCATATGCCTTAGCAGTGGCTGGATGGGATCAATTCAGTCAAGAACCTTCCTTCCTTCTTGCCGAACAGGGGAAATGATGGAATGTGAGGATTCCTCAGTGGATTTCCGGGTACTTCGGAGTGGATTTTGCGAGGCACCAGTGAGCATGTCCATGTCCATGCCAGGTGCCAGGGCATCCCCGGTCCTCAGGGTACCATCTTTGTCCATGTTCTGACACCATGCGGAATGATAACCACCATTTCCTATTGACCCCATGTTCCCTGCTCGGATCTTGTTGGGAATTCTATGAGATACTGTATGTTTCATACCATGAGATTGGTTATGTACATACGTTTACGATCTTTGGCCACCTTCTAAAATGTATCATCAGCGGCATCATCATGAGATCAACCACCATAATTTATACACTACTACTTGGAAGATCATCCCACTTAGTAAGTGGTCAAAAACCCTGATCAATATATCCCCTAAGTGGCTTATCCCATTTATAATCCTTTTGTAACGCCACTTACTAACCAGTTTCGATCAGTGGGATGATCCTCCCATTTTTTTACCCCTAGTCCTCGTTGGCGCAGCACCATTCCTTCTTCCTCGGGGACCATCCACGGTACCAATTGGAAAAACCCACGCCACCTTGGCGGCGAGCTACCCAGCTGGAGATCGAAATGAAAGCTCAACGAGTCTGGTTTTGGAGTTAGTTGGGATAGGGATAGGCTAAAGCACTGTTTTTTTTTGCCCTAAAATATGAATATACTAAACAATACATATATACACACATACGTATATATATATATACATGTATATATATACATACACACATATGTATATATAGATATATGTATATAAATATGTATATATATATATATAATTTTAATATATGTATATCTATATACATATATAAGTATGTATATTAAAAAAACGCAAAAAAAACATAAATAAATAAATAAATAGACATGTATATCTATATTTTATGTATATATATAAATATGTATATTATATATATTATATATATTATATATATATATTATAGCTAATGATGTTTTCTGAAGACGTCCTGTGGCCTTTTGGCTGCGATACACAGTCATTTCCAGCTGGCATACCAGATCCATTTTTTTTGGGTCTCAGACCTACCAGGGATCCAACGAACATCCAAGACATCCAAGGTACAATTGAAGTGATGCTCATGCTCCACAGGTTCAGTCCTTGGATGACATGGCATGGGATATCATGGGATCCTTGCGCCATGGCAGATCCTCTTCTGTTACAGATTTGACAATGGATTCTGCCCTGTAAAAACAACAAATTTAACATTCAAGAGGCTTGATGTGATCATAGATCTTCACCACCTGCCACTGCGGCACCAAACTAGAAACACACATTGAGTAATTTAGACAGCAAACAAACACATGATAACCACTTGTTGGCGGGTTCTTTTTGTGCAGTGGGTGGTATGTATATATATTTATATATATACACATAAATATACATATTATATATTATATACATTGTATTTATATTATTTACAATATATGTATATTAAACAATATGTATACATATATATATATATATATATCTATATATATTGTATACATATATGTGTATATATATAGATAAATTATATTATACATAATATATGATATATATAAATATATACATATATATATATCATATATTATGTTCTTTAATTACTATGTGATTTTAAAACATAATTTATTATATACAAATATATATGAATATTATTATTATCATCATTATCATTAACATGTCAATATATGTATGTGTTTTATTATGTTTCATTGTTCTACGCAGCCTCTCACATGGCACGTGGTTCCGGGAACTGCCTCGGGTGGCATCTGAACATCGTAGGGTTCCTCTTGCACCACGATCTTCGGTTTGCCGGGAACGGGGACTTTGATATACCTCGCAGCTGAAAGATGTGGAAATATGTGGAAGGGAAAGGGACCCTGAACCAACCCATGATCTGATATGATTTGATATGATCTGATATCAGTTGATGTCATGTCGTCACTTTGCACTTTCCGGCACAATAAGCAACACGAGATTGAACCAAAACATGAACTCCTTGGTAATCCTTGGTAGTTGCTGGGCCCTGGAGTTCAGGCCCAGTTGCTTCGTCTTGTTGATCGTCCTATACACGATCCTTAGAGAGCCAAGAACCCAGCATGGACATGCTCTTGATTGAGACTCTTATGAAAGCCAGAAGATCCTAACGCCTAACGGGGTTTGGAGGCTTAGGAGCATGACTCCACTTTATAAATCATTGTGCATACGTGTATATACACACGTAGATAGATAGGTAATATATATATATATACATACATACACACATACTTACATTACATTATATTACATTACATTACGTTACGTTACGTTACGTTACCTTACGTTACATTACATTACATTACATTACATACGTACATGTATATATATATATTATATTAAAATAATCCTGGTCAGCAGACTCTGTGACAGGGGTGATGCCCACAGTGAATTACACAGTGTACCTTCCCAGTGGACCTGCATCCCAGCAGTGACGAAGGCATCGAAAACTTCCCGCAGCTCTTTGGCCGATCCCTCTTTCTTCACATCTAATTCTGAAATTATCACTGGGCATTCTAGATATGAATCTATATCATCCATTTTCTTCAAATATATTCTTAACATAACTTTCACAATATCATTTATCACTATTATTCAACCCTGGATTAATAAACCCCTAGGCTGTTTAATTGGGAGGGTACCATTTAAGTATCACATAATTACTATTGGAGGAATACCCCCCACAATAATATTTCGTCCCTCCGTGGCCAATGCCCAGCATCTTGGGAGGCTGGTGCACGGCCACATGGATTGGCTGCGGCTCAACCACCTTTGGGACGTACCTGGGAACCACCACTGTCTTCTCTTCCGTCTCCTCGCGGCAAAAAGGGCTGGAGCTGGGGTGCCACCATGTGATATAACCTTTGTTAATTAATGGGAAGTATATCTATATCTATATATATATATATATATGTATATATATATGTGTATATATTATATGTGCATACATATATGTGTATGTGTATATACATATATACATATATATATATAGTAGAGATATCATTAAGAGGGATTGTTGGAATATAAGATGTATAGGAAATGTATGTAAACTTCATAGGCGAAAATCTGATAGCTGCCAAGTAATGGGACACACACCAATTATATCATTAGTCACCAATGGGATCCTATGGGCACTGCATTCGGTAATACGGAAATCATCCAGCAATATCCAGTGGCTTTTCCATCCACACGCCTTCATAGGGATGTACTTTGGGACAAGCTTGCTCTTGACCACGGTGATGTTACGTACGTGCTCCACGACCTGCTTGGTGCGAAGACTTGACATTGCCATACTTGGAGTTTGCTACCACTCAGTCAAGAAGTGCAGCTCTGCTTCATAGAATGTTGCTTGGTGGCTCATCCCACTTAGCAAGTGGGTTATATCCCAGTTGTAAGTGGATTAACCCTACTCATCCCGGTGATAACCAGAATATAACCCACTTACTAAGTGGGATGAGCCACCAAGTACTGTTGGATCTGTTGGAACACATGTATTTTTGGGCACCATCCGAATGGCTATCTGATTCAGCACGCCTTCTTCATACAAGCCTTCTGCTCAAGGAAGCAGCAGTAGCGCTGGTGCTTGGTGGTCCACTTGTGGGCATAATCCTGCATATTTTCGACTCATGGCATGGGCATAATCGAGCTAAGAGTTTATATTTATGGCAGTACTCCCAGCGTTTGAAATCACTTGGGGTCGGGCGTTGGGGTTGGGTGGGGGGCAGTTCAGTGTGCCCGTCACTAGGAAGCAAAATGTGAAGCGAAAAAGGCCAAGTATCGGAACTCCGAAGAAGACAAGTTCGATATATATATATATATACACATATATATATACATATAGTGAAGATTCGCAAGGGATATGATATACAATGATCATCAATGATCCACTTCCTTGCACTTGCCTTGAAATGCCTGCAAGAAAACGACATAGATTTCTCCGGGACAGGGTAGAATGACTGAGCGATTCTGCCTCTTTTTCATTGCAAGAAGCCCAAAGGAGGCATCTGTACGGTACAACTTGAAAGTGATGAAGCATGTTCGCGCCAAAGCACACGTTCGCCCATTCATACACAAATCTCACACCACAATGTTTACGGGACATGCATTCGTAACCAGAGGAGGGAACACCCTGGGCATATACAGCGATTTTGACAATATACTTTATGCTTCCATTTTTAGGATTTTTACAGTCTTTCCATGCAATTAATGTCTTTAGGGTTTAGTTTTTTTTTGGGTGGTATTTTAGGGTTGGTTGTTTTGGACAATTTCAACAAAACCGGCCCTATGAAGGTATTTGAGCATGTCAAACGTCTACTTTGCAGCCAACATGTTGAAACTGTACCCTACGTATCCCTACGTGAGGGGAATTTTATGGTCCATTGCACTTCTGCCTGGTTATGCCATATGGTCAGCTTCCCTGTCCTCAGAACCGACCTCGCAGTCGTATGGCTGCTCTCGTGTGTAAACATGATGGTACACCACCTAGGAGGTCAGGCAAACTGTATGCAGCTGATTGAAACGACGGGCTGGCTTGCCTAAAGTCCCACAGAAGTATCCTGCAATACTTAATGAACCATGTATGTTGTTGGTCAAAGCCAAAAATACATGTCTTTGGCAGTTTTGACTGCGCCCTCGCTGCGGACAAACGGATAAGCAGTTTGATCCATGCCATGTCCCTCATAGACATCATAGACCCTAGCTATTGTAATTAACCAACTTCCAAATCTGGGGCAGCCCTTCCTGCTGGGGCTTCCCCCGTCCAAGTCACGTGTTTCACCGGCACCTGAACGTAGTGTGTCACCGGATGGGGCACCCGGTGCACCCGTGTCACGTAGTGCGTGTGGCGGACAATCTTCACGGGAGTCGCCACAGCGCCGGGACAACCAATGCTCTGGTACCTAACACTGGCCCTCTGAGATCCAAATATCATGCAACATTGGTCATGTTCTGTCATGCTTAATTTGAACATCGGTGGTTTGGGGGCCCTAACTTTTGGGAAGCATCCACATCTGCCATCAACAAACAGTAGCATAGCTCCTTTAGATCCATGGCCTGACCAGGAACAAAATCAGCTCCACTGCAAAATCTGAACTAGCTGCGTGTGCACATCAGCGTGTCTGCACATGTATGCGCATCATTGCACGTCTATGTGATTATATGTTGTGAATATGCACTTGCAATTATACCATGCACTTGCTTTTATATGCTTCTATGCGTATACTATATAGATGCCGTGTACATAGTCCATCCGCAGTTCGAAACCACTTGACCATGTCTGGTGCAAGGTGCTGGCAGCAATAGTTCTGCTTGGCTGAATCCCACAGGTGCTTCCAGTCATGGACGCCTCAGCGACTGAAGGACCGACTGAAGGAACATGGGGATGTCGCAGGGTGCCTGAAAACGCACCCCACTTCCTAAAGGTTTAACACCTCACTTCCCAATCAAAGGCCAGAAATGTGGTGCAATTCCCCGTTTTGAGACGAACCCAACTATCATTGCGGCCGCATCCCATTCCTTCTGTTATTCTATATAAAAGTATACCCATTGAGCCCATTAATTATCACACTGATGATCTATGCCAATCTATGCCCATTCATTTTGGTTGGTTTGATCCCTGCAACCTAGGTGCCCTTAGAGCAATCCTGTTCCCAGGGAATGATGTCGTCAGCAGCAGCAGCACCCTTCGGCCACACCCACGGAATGAACACAATACCTGGGCTCCAAGATCAAAGTGGTCTACCGTGCCTTCAAATTTCCTTCAAAGGTCAATGAGATCGTGCCCCTTTTTGGGGGGACATGGGTTTCATAAACGGTAAAATTTGTTGGTTCTTTTTGTGATTTTCTTGATCATAGTTCATAGTTCTATGTCCAAACTGGCCGAAAACGTTGCCAGGATGCCCCCCAAATATGTTGTTCAAGGGAACATGAAAAGGCTGACGAAGGCAATGCTTCAATGCTTCGGCACAGTAAGCATTAAATTAAGCAAAAGAACAAATAAACATACTGACAATGGTTCAAACAACGCTTTTACAAACACAACATCGTCTGACCGTCGTCTCTACAAAGATGGAAACAATTTCTGAAACCTGTAGAAATGCGGGCAGGGCATGCCAATCTTGGACAAGCATGGATAACCTGCAAACATATTCCCCTTTTTAGTGGGTAAATAGTGTAAATATTCCCATTGAAGAAAGTAACCCATTAGTCACTCATTGATCAGAGCCACAAGCAACAATGGCCAGCACCAGGATCGCCAAGCAAACGCACATGGTCTCAGTTGTGCACGGTGTGGTGACACTTTTTGCCAGTTAACATAACATCCGAGTTGGATAAACTAAAACATTACCCTCTGGTAATTTAACATAGCTATTGAAAATGACCATTTATAGTGGATTTTCCCATTGAAAATGGTGATCTTCCATAGCTATGTTAGTTTACCAGAGGGTAAAGTTCAAGCATCACATCAAATGCTTGTGTCTTGCAATTCTACCAGGTGACGCCATCAAACGTTTGGTCTAAAAAGAGGCTACTGGTAGAATCCCAAGGTTTGAGGACTCATTTTCCCATATTTTCCCTATGAAAAACATGCATGCAGTTTTACCATATCATTTTGCTGGTTAGTTCCCTAACCTCACGATGTACCAAAAAGATCCCAAGCCTGTTCTATCCGCACAGGGGTTTCCTCAAACATGGCTTGCTCCAAAATCCATCATTTTGGGGGGATATCCCCTGAAATTTAGCCCTTATATAGGCCTTATATATGGTAGGTACCTCCATTTTAGGATCCTGAATTCCCATTGATATATCATTTAGTTCGATGGCTTGCCCAGCGAACTAAACCTCCAGTGACTTCGGGGATTTCCCAGCCTGCCATTTTTTTTTGCCATTCATCAATGATTTTCCCTAAAAAATATCCCATCAACAGCACTGATCCCAAATTTTGTTGGTTAAATCAGTTAAATCTCTGCTAATTAAACCTGGCAATTAAAAATATTAGAAATACCGAAGGGTAATAATCCCCATGATGTCCCCATGATAATTACCACCATTTTTGTTGCTCAATTAAGTCATCATGTTTGATGGTTTGTGAAATCCCCCATGGCACCGGTGACGGTTCTCTCTACCGGGCCGCCTTGCACCGATATCCCTTGTAGGCGGTGACCTCTGCTCGATCCCAGCTTCCAACACCCTCCCCGACGTAGGCAACCGACTGTACCTCGGGTGCCGTTATGGCTTGGTCGATGTGACCCCAGAGCAATCAGATTTTCCAATCTTTAGTTCCGATATGCTCCGATTCAATTGAAAATATTTGAAGTATTCCCCCAAAAAACATGTCAGGATATTTTCATTTTGGATAGTTTTTGATAGTTTCAGATCTTCCCAGTTCCATGGATCAGTCCGCAGCGTTTCCAGCAACTGCTGAGGCGCATTTTCGTAGGCTCCGTTGCCGGTCCCAACATATTTCCACTGCCCCTCCGTCGTCATGGTGAAGGGATCCTCACCAGCGCGGCCTTTATGGGGGATCAAACCGGCCACGATGGGGATGTAATGGGGGTGTATATAATCGGGATAGCTATGGAGAGGAAAAAATAGGTATAACTTTAACCAAGAAATACCAAGAATGTGATACGGGTGAATGTCTGAAAATAAGTTTGCCCGCAGAAAATGGAGCTTTAATTGGGGTGTGAAATAGTTTTAGGATTTTTTTTTGAGCAGGTTTGGGATTTTTTTTTGGATTTCTTGGCTGGTACCATTTGCCTAGTGTTTGCAACGGTTTGGAACTTGAATTTGTCATTTTGCAT
>Ga0126342_10005735_pt1 | contig 21798 bp, 10 predicted proteins | sample Cyp1metagenome_FD_92528 | JGI IMG/M metagenome (GOLD analysis project Ga0126342, IMG submission 92528) | Coral microbial communities from Lord Howe Island, Old Settlement Bay, Australia - Cyphastrea 1 metagenome | ecosystem: Host-associated > Invertebrates > Cnidaria > Coral ... | reverse complement strand
TAAAATCATGGGGATTCCAATCGTCAATGTGGCGGGCCCTGGTTTTTTTCCCCCAGCTTGTTATCAACAATCCCCAGTCATGGTGATGGGTTGGTGAATAACATTGGCTTTAGCGTTTTTTTTGGCGGTTTTTCACATGGTTTACCCATCTAGTTTTTTTTTTTGAAATGTGGTGGTTTAATCACGATATCTACTGGTATGAAATTGGTAGTTTACCAGCCTTAATCAATGGGGAATTTACTAACATATGTATATATATATATATATATGTATTTGTGTCTGTGTATGTGCGTGTGTGGGGGTGTAACCAGATATTGACTGATGGCTTTCTGATTGGTGGTTTCAAATGTATGAATTTCCAATCTTTTTGGGACGTTTGCCCTAAGCATGTTTCTTGTTTGTTTCCTTTTCCGGAGTTGAAGTCAGCATGATTTGTCTGAGATGGAATCTGGACTCGGTATTGTTCCGAAATCAATCAAGCCAACATTTCTAGGCAAAACGTGGCGGAAGAGCTGGTACTTTAACCTTTTCCGAACATGGATTTACTAGAACAGGCCTGAACATTTTTCAGCCTCATCCATATTTACTAGTCAGCTAAGCATCGAATTGTTGTCGGTGAGTATCTAAGATTGGGCTCATTATGTCCCATAAAATATCCCCATGATACCCCATTAAACACCCATTAAAATACATTAGAATCCATCATATCTCCATTGGAATCCCATAAAACATCGCCTTTTTTGAATCCCATTACGTTGCCACTATTATCCCATGATATCCCATGATTCTATGATATCATATAAACCCTCTGGTAAACTAACATAACTATCAAAAATCACCATTTTGAATAGGTAAATCCACTATGAATCCACTATGAATGACAATTTTTAATAGGTAAATCCACTATAAGTCACCATTTTCAATAGCAAACTGTTAAATTACCGGAAGGTATATATATATATACATATTTACCGTGTGTTGTGTCCGTCAGGGCGAGTCCGAGGAGAAGCCGAACAATTCTGCCGCTGGAAGCATATTTCGTCGGGTGAAAAAAGGTTAGTACCATGATTAACCATGGTGTACCCTCTGGTAATTTAACGTAGCTATGGAAAATCACCATTTTTAATGGGAAAACTCACTATAAAGGGTGTATATTAATGGTTAACTAGGTCAATCTTACATAGATACTTTAATCCGCTATAGTCTTTTGGTATTAATGGGATTACCTACTAACCGGCAAAAAAATTGCCAGGTATCTAAGATTGGCAATGATATATGGTGTAACTATATATGGTTATATGATGTTATATGTAACATAACTATGGTTCATAATAACTAATATGGTTGATATGGTTATTTGATAATATGGATATTAAACCATCAACAATAGGGACTTAATATGGGTTGATTTAGGGATGGTTTGCTATGGCTTTACTAACATTTACCAACATGAACTGATATTTCGTCGGGCTAGGGATATCCATCATGCCTATGACGAAAGGCCATGGGGAGCCAAAGAGGATCTAATGAGCTACTAAGAGTTTCCCAACATAATCAACACAACTGATTGGTGGTTTGGAACATGAATTTTATTTTCCCCAATAGTTGGGATGATGATCCAATCTGACTTTTATATTTTCAGGGGGGTTGCAACCACCAACCAGATTAGGCAAATGATTATGGTAAACAATAGGAATAAATAGTGATTATGAATGATTATGCATATTAGGTAAATGATTACGGTACTAACCTTTTTGTATTCACCTATATTATATTACTGATATTATTAGGTAAATAGTCATTAATAGTACTAATATTAGGAACAAAGAATGATTATTAATGATGATTCATATTGGGAACTATTAATATGGTAAAAAAAACGTTAATTAATCAGTAATAAGTAGCAGTACTAGTATTAGTACTGATATTATAAGTAATGGTTAGTTATTCCTAAGGATATTACCATTTCCAATATTAGCAATTACTAACAATGGATATACAATGGTACTAACCCAATGAATAATAATACTAATATATTTTAAAGGTAATCATGACTAAAAATGGCACTAACCCTTTGATAATATTGAATAATTAGGAAATATCAATAACCTTCATTATCAGTAATAACAGTCTGATACTGATAATCAGCCATCTCAATGATATTAACAATGTTACTAACCTCATGATCATATATTCCAAACAACATGGAAGATATTTATCCGAAAGGAAATTGAGAAACACTGCTCATGGAAGCACTGAAACCTGCTTGTGGTACAGGAAAGGCTGTGTTTTCAACCAAAGAAATTTCATGGTGAACCAACTTGCCTCTGGATTCAAACCATCAGCAATTTGATATCCCCTGGTAAACAAACAGTTTGCTATTGAAAATGGTGATGATTTTCCATAGTTATGTTACTTCATCAGGGAGTAAATTTCCAGATGGCAATAAAAAGGTGATTTCCCAGCGTTAGCGAGGTGCACAAACACCCTAAGCCTAATCTTGTCACGGGCGGATACATCGATGGCTCCTGGTTGATTTTGCCATTTTTCTTTGGGGTGAGATATTGGTTTCATGAGTTATACCCTCTGGTTATGACTAACATAGCCATGGAAAAATCCCTTATAAATGGAGGTTTCTAGCTGGGAAAATCATCTATTTCTGTGGGCCATGGCTTCCATGGCTATGTTAAATAACCAGATGGTAACTGCTCTGATCTGCTCAGTTAGTGGAGTTAGAAAAACAGTTAATGTCAATCCTGGATTAGTAAACCCCAAACGGCTGTTTAATTAGTTTCATTGGGAGGGTACCATTTAAGTATTAGATGAAATGACTGTTGGAGGAGTACCCCCCTAATTCATAAACCATGGTTTATTAATCCGGGGTTGATATTATAAATGGGATAACCCTAGTTGGAACTTATTAAATGGGCTTAGTCACCAGGTGCTCACGGGGATGATGCTCCGGTCAGATATTTCCCAGTGGCCCACGTTTGATGACACCGATCAGTGATTATTTTGTTATCACTTTTGTTTCCCAGCTAATGTTAACTACTAGCAACTAATCATTATCAATTATCTAACTAACTAACTAACTAGCTACCTAGCTACCTAGCTACCTAGCTACCTAGCTTCCTAGCTACCTTGCTACCTAGCTACCTAGCTACCTAGCTACCTAGCTACCTAGCTACCTAGCTACCTAGCTACCTAGCTACCTAGCTACTGCTACTCCTACTCTTACTACTACTCTTTCTACTCTTTCTACTACGACTACGACTACTACGACTACTACGACTACTACTACTACTACTCTACTGCTACTCCTACTCCTACTCCTACTCCTACTACTACTACTACTACTACTCCTGCTACTACTACTGCTACTACTACTACTACTACCACCAAAACTATTACCCAACGACTGGTACAGGTTTTCGGATGATTTCCCCACCCTTCGAAGTGATTTGAACCAACATGTCAAGGACCAGCTTCACTATGTCTCTTGGCTGCACAAAGTGTTGGTGTTTGGAGGCACACCCCTTTCAATGAAGATGTCATGGGTTTCTTCCTATTATTGACACCTACCGTTTTTACATCCCGTCATATACCGTAAAATTCTATATGGTTCTCTATTTGCTCAGATGATACTCTCATTTTCGGGGATTTATCACTAATTATGGATGTTAAAACCGCAAGGAATTGTATTTACACATATATATATAAGAATACTGTGTGTATACTGTATGTATATATATATATATATATATATGCTATGAACAGTATACGCGGCCTGTTTGACCATATTTGCCCAGATCCCGATGTTTGAATTTTTGTGCAGGTCACGGGATCACTCTAAAAAAACTGCATTGTTTTGTTCGCAACCCCCTATTTCCCCCATTACAAAATATACCATTGCTGTGGGTTTTCCATGGGTGAATCCACAAGTTGAGCAGTTCCAAGACCCGCAACGAACGTTGATATCCTTAAAAATGGTAAACCCAATAAACAATCTCCAAAATCAACCTTTTTATGGGTGGTTTATGATTGGGGTTTGCCACAGGCTGGTAGACTGCTTCTATCCCCGTGAGTTTCCTGAAAACCAAGCAGATCTCTATCCCGATCATGGTCCCATGATATGTTCCAATTATAATCAGATATAATGTGGGAAAAACAATGCCATAAACCATCCATTTGGGAATAGTAACCATACCACCTATTTATGGTGATATGGAGTATGGTTTATTATTGTTGTACCAACATGAATCAGTACTTCTCTAAAGACTGACCAGTATTGTGACCCCTATAAATTGGTTATCCCATTTAGTATGTTCCAGCTATATCACACTTTAACCCATCAGTTCCCACCAGCCATAGATATAATCAGAATCAACCGGATATATAACCATCGTTGTGCCCCAAAACCCAACTCATGGTGGCCATAATCCCATGTTTATATCCATAAAGACCACCCCTGCACCCCCAAGTAGATTATATATATATATATATCTTTCATGATATCCTCATCAAATCCCATGAAACATCACCCTTTTTTCGGGGCAGCAAGGATAGATATAGATCACCCCCTGCAGCCCCAAGTGCCCCGGCCTTTTCGCCTCGCAGGAATTAGACTTCGTGGTGCTGATGGGTTCCTTCGTCTGCGGTCACACGGTGCGCTCTGCGGGCTTCATGAACCTCCCAGGCGTCGCCATCCAACGCCTCTCCAGGCGCTGTTGGGCCGCTGCCGCGGGAAGAGATCCCTATATTGAAGTAGACTGTAGATGGATATGTTTGGATGATATCTATATTCTACATATTTTTGCTCATGAGTCTTCATTTCTTTGTTGAAAAATGTTTGAAGCGTGTCTTTTTTTTGTGTTTTGACACTTTTGCTAAGGTTTCAGGACTTTTTTGAAGCCTTGTCAGAACAGCACTGTATTCGTTGGATTGTTTTTTGGGTTCCTCTATTTTTCTGTCACTAAATCAATCCAGAGACCACAGAGTAAAACGTCTCAAACAAAAACCTGGCATTTGAACATCAAATGCCAATTTTTGGTGCGGTTTGATGACCGGAGGGTCTACTCTCTGGTAAACTAATAGTTCGCTATGAAAAATCACCTTTTTAAAAGATAAATGATAAATCATATATAAATGTGACAAGTCTGTAGCTATGTTAGTTTGCTGGAGGGTACCCTCTGGTAAACTAACATAGCTATGGAAAATCACCATTTTCAATGGGTAAATCCACTATTTCTATGGCCATTTTCAATAATTTTCAATAGCTATGTAACAAATTACCAGAGGGTATCTCCAATTTCAGTTTGGGAACCATTTTTCCCATGTCATCTCGGTGTCCCGTGGTCAGGCTGCAGAAGTCTCGTAGATCCAATGGCAGTGTGAATTCGTCCAACGATGTCAGGACAGAGAGGTCGGAATCCTTGGGAATTTATAACCCCAAAAAAACCAACGAGAAGCCTCTGGTAAACATGGGGATTTAATGGGGATTTAATGGGATTTAATAGGGTTTAATAGGGTAATTTAACATAGCTATTGAAAATGGCCATAGAAATAGTGAATTTTCCCATGAAAAATGCTGATTTTCCATAGTTAATGTAAACGTTTACCAGAGGGTAACCCCCCAAAAAATAGAAAAGTCAAATAAGTTTACCCCCCAGTAAATTAACATAGACCCTGGCAGACAAGGGTTGAAAGACTAATTTCCACTAAACAATTGGTGTTTTCAGAGTCTATGTTAATTTACCAGACGGTAAGAGTAATACACTTAATACACCTACTATAATAAACCTAATTATTATAGCAATAAGAGTAAGTCAAATAATAGTCAAATGATGTGGTAAACCCAATGCCATAACCCAACATTTGGGGATAATAATAGACCTGCCACCCATCTTTAATGATTTTGGGATGATTTATTATTGGGTTTACCACATTACTATGAAAACAATCCAGTCTCCTTAACATAGAACACCACTACACAAATGGTCCTAAATAAATGTAACCCCCTACTAAACCATGGTTTCTGGGGGGTGTTTAATATCAAGGGAAGGGGTTACTACATGAAATAGTGGGAAATCATTGTTCTATTTTTGTTGTGCTTACTTGTTGGGCTTTGTCTTACATACCATTATTTAACATTATTTATCATTTTTGTTCCTTTATATAAACTGGCCATTTAGGGTTACCCACCATTTTCAATCAAACCCATTTGCAAATACTCCATAACTGGATGTAGCCAATGTAGCCCAAAAAAACCGTGGTGAACAGGTAAGCCGTGGTGCCTATGGCTTCATATGGGCAAACTCAAAAATACGCAATCCCAGGAAACAATCATTTGGAGGTCATTTTGCATCCCATTGCTAGAGGTATACCTAATCAGAAGCCTTAAATGGGGATGGCTTATTATTGGGTTTACCATCTGGTTATTTAACATAGCCATGGAAAATCCCTTATCAATGGAGGTTTCTAGCTGGGAAAATCATCTATTTCTATGGGCCATGGCTTCCATGGCTATGTTAAATAACCAGAGGGTACCTCATTACTAGGTCAATCTTACATGGATACGTTAATCCTTTAGTCTTTTGGTATTAATGGGATTATCTACTAACCAGCAAAAAAGTTAATTTTTTGCCAGGTATCTAAGATTTTCAATGATTAACAATACTTGGAAATTTTCTGGCTGAAACGACTGGTTGGAGCTCCTCGTAGGTTGTTTTTGAAGACCCTCAAACATCACCATTCCAACTTGGTGCTTCACCCCATTTTTAGTGGGTACCCCAGTGACGTTGTGTAAGTGGACTAACCCTTCCCTACTGAATTCACTTTCTTGAACTAACCACAAACGCGAGTCCTACTCTGGATATTCAAGTGCATTAATGGCTTCAAGTTCCCATTCCCTGCTACACCAACAAAAACAGCAGAGGACAACTCTAACAGCTGAAGGTTCTGACTTGGACGACTGGGTTTTGGAAGCAGAAGATTTGATCACTGCACGTCACTCAGCTGGTGGAAGGGTGGAAGGGTGGAAGGGCATGGTCATGCGTGGTCATGTCAATCCTGAGTCAACGCTCAGTTTGCCAATATGGAGGGTACCGTTTGAATTGGAATAGCCTATCATTATTTTGCGGAGGGACTTTGTGGTCCGGGATTTGCGTTGCAATTATACAAGAGTGGGGGGCCCAGTTCGCAAGTTCAAAATCCACAGAGATAGACGTGGGGGTACCCTCTGGTAAACTAACATAACCATGGAACATCACCATTTTTAATGGGTAAATCCACTATAAATGGTCATTTTCAATAGCTATGTTAAATTACCAGAGGGTAAACATTCTATTTATAACTGGAGTATGCCGAGGTGGCTCACTGCATACCAACTGGGATGCATATCGGGGCTTCGAGGATGCTGAATTCTTGGGAAGAATCCGGTGAATGGGGACCTAAGTGGAAGACTTCGCTGCAAATGGGTTGACCCGGCCTGGTAAACGTTGACAGTTTGCTATGGAAGCCATGGCCCGTAGAAATAGATGGTTTACCTATTAAAAATGGTGATTTTCTATAGCTATGTTAGTCATTACCAGAGGGTAACATCTATTTCTGGCTGGTGGTTTGGAACATTTTTTATTTTTCCATATATTGGGAATAATCATCCCAACTGACTAATATTTTTCAGAGGGGTTGAAACCACCAACCAGTGTATATATACATATATATATATATATGTAGTATATATATATAAATATTAGTATTGGGGAAGGGATTGTATGGGAAACCACACCGAAATGGATTTCTGATTCCCCACCTATCAAGGTCGGTTTTGTGTCAGCGGGTCCTTCTCTTCTTGCCTCCTCTCATAGCACCCGGAGTCTGTGTGATCAGACCTGGGCTCCAGGAATCTTCACAATCAATGGATTGGTTAAAGGGAAAATCTACAGGAAACCATCATTTTTTTACCACCAAATATAGGGGTTTCCTGTAGATTTTTTCCCTCAATGCAGTGAATTGACACAAGATACCAGAAACACATCCCAAGGTTTTCATGTGTTTGCATTCCTTTCATGCATTTTTTGAAGGACTTTTCAGTGCATTTTCATGTTCATATTTTCACAGAGCTTCAGACAGTTTCTCCTGGAATTTCGCAATTGATGTCGATTTGAGTTCATAGTGGTTCAGGCATTAATTTTGACAGCTGGCTTGCAGTAGATGAGCAGATTTCTGAAGATTTGGCATCAAACCTTTTGCTTCCTGACCGGATCAGTCAACCATAATCTTCTTTCATGTCGCCGAAGTACTCTTGCGCCACATTTCTTCTGGTTTTACCATAAATTGACCAATATTTCAGCCATTTTCAGCCAAATCATTGGTTTCCCCGACCCATTTCACATTGGTTTTCCCCGCGATAACCCCAGATGGCATAGCGAAAAACACCGAAATCTCATGGTTATATGTATATGTTTTTTCCATGAATATATAATCTTGTCCATATCCATATCTTAGAAAAATAGTTGATTTACTTGATATTTACTTGTATATAGTATATTGATATTATTATGTATGATATAGAGACGTATACATACATATTTATAGAACAATGCCGTATAGTTATTAATATACATACAAATTAGTATAATGATATTGTATATACATAAAATACATACATGTTATGCAATAGTCTTTTTATTTAGATATGTCTAATATGTATGCATTTCATAGTTCAATATGTATGTACCCTCTGGTAAACATACACAAAACTATGGAACATCACCATGCTATTCATGGGCAAATCAACGAACTAAATTGCCATTTTCCAGTTCGCTATGTCAACGTTTACCAGGCCGGGTATCATACTCATAGAATTGGATGATGGGAACATTTTAACCGGAAAGCCCTATATTTGATGGTAAAAACCCATGGGTTTCCGGTTAAGATTTTCCCTTAAACCAATCCATTGACATACGCTATTCAAAGGGTAAACCAACATTTTCCTATGGTTTTCCTATGATTTTCCCATTTTCCTATGGTTTTCCTATGGTTTTCCTATGGTATCATACAATATTCACATTTTCCCATGGAAAAAAAATCGTCGTCCCTCGCCGAGGATGTTCTACGGCAGGTGTTTGTGCCATGCGACGCTATCCGGGTGTCTTCGTGATGCGAGGACTTCCCGTGGGAAACCGGGGGAAAGCGAAACGGTCATCCCTTCCCCCGTTTTTTTGGCTGAATTACTTTTTAATTTGTCCAAGTGATAATGATATTGAGTTACTAAGACTTCTTTTCTGGCTGACTTGGAATAAATTCACCTGAAAATCGCCGGGGTACCCTCCGGTAAACATACAAAAAACTATGGAAAATCACAATTTTTAATGGGCAAATCCACTATTTAAATGGTCATTTTCAATAGCTATGTTAAATTACCAGAGGGTAGAAACCATGGTGGATGTAGGGAATTCCCACATTCTTTTGACCATAGAAATGGGGTGTTGAAAAAATTAGGGTGATGGGATTAGTTTAATCCTTTAATGGTGATAAAGCAATAGTAAATCATGCCATATCATGCCCTATTTTGCAATGATTGGGCGGTATACACCAGAATATGGGTGGGTGAAGTTTGCTGTACTAACATTATTCGTTCCATTTAATGATATACAAAAAGCAGCTAAACTTGTTTTTTTTTGTTTTTGTGGGAAGGGTGTCCAAGATTGGCCAAGGTTTGGGAAATTGAAAGACAACGTTCTCAGGTTTGGCCAAGGAACACGGTTGATTTGTCTTGGTCAGTGTATGTCAGTGTTACCCTCTGGTTATTTGTTACATAGCCATGGAAAATAGCCGCCTATTTATAGATGGTTTACCTATTGAAAATGGTGATTTTTAATAGGTAAACCATCTATAAATGGACCATTTTCCATGGCTATGTTAAATAACCAGGGGGTATATTTCCAGGAAAGCCATTGCAACTTTGGTTGGGGTTGTCCCTTTTGCATTTCATTGTGGGTCCAGCTTTGTTTGTTGTCCACAAAGTAGTTCTTGAAACATACCTTCTGGTTATGTCGAAATAGCTATTGAAAATGGCCATAGAAATAGTGGATTTACCCATTGAACATGGTGATTTTCCATAGTTTTTTGTATGTTTACCAGAGGGTATCCTTTTTTTATGAGGATCTTGGCGTCACCCGGACTTGTCAGGGTTCATTTCAATTGCTGTCGGGGGCAAGTTGTACCTTGTTCAATGAAGTCCCAGGTATTTACCGCCGTATATTTTTCGGGTCACTGTTTGAAACTTCCACAATTTCTTGAAATGACTTGGGTCTCGTTCCCAAGATTTTTTCACATAGCTGGGCAGTTTAGAATTTGCTTTCTACAAATTTTGTTGTTTGCCATGTTTTGGCAGTGCCCACGATGTCCGGTACATGGTTGATCCGTGCCGCTATCCGAGTTCTGGCAGGTGCTGGTTCTATTCCCTATTTTCTTGGAAAAGCACCATGGAACCACAGTTTGCTGAGTTTTGGAAGACCTAGATGTTCTCATTTTTTTCAATGGCATTGGTCTCAAATTGGGGTTCCTTGACGGCATGGCTCAGATATACTAAAACATAGAGGGCTTAAGACATCTTAAGGCTAAAGACTGGAATGATACAGTTTGTGGGCCTATTCGTGCCCCCTGGTTGTGATCGATTGTGTTGGTTATGAGTTTATAGATCCCCTTATAAGTCTTTAAGTAGGTTGTACTCCCCTACCTTTTACCATTACACCCCATCCCTCCATAGGTTTTATCAAGTAGGTTATACCACCCTTTTCAGTATTCTGTGGTTGCTGTAAGTCTTAAGTAGGTCATTATAAGTAGATTATACCCGATTCCTAAAGATTTATATTCCATGTCATACCCCCAAAAGAACACGTTACCCCTTACCCATTTTGACCCACACTTCAGTTATTCCAAATAGGTTATCTGGTTGGTGGTTTCAAACATTTTTTAGTTTTCCATTCAGTTGGGAACAATAATCCCATTTGACTTTCATATTTTTCAGAGGGGTAGGTCAACCACCAACCAGTTATAACATCAATTAGTAACTGCTTGGAGAGCTGGAAAACATGTCCTTTCCGCTCACATTACCGAAAACAGCACGGCTTTCGGCATCGTTTTGGGTTTTTCTGTGTGAATTCTCCCATATCAACAAATACCCTCTGGTAAACAAACAGTTTGCTATTGAAAATGGTGATTTATAGTGGATTTATCTATTAAAAATTGTGATTTTCCATAGTTATGTTAGTTTACCAGAGGGTACCCCGGCAATTTTCAGGTGAATTTATTCCAAGTCAGCCAGAAAAGAAGTCTTAGCAACTCAATATCATTATCACTTGGACAAATTAAAAAGTAATTCAGCCAAAAAAACATCATAAAAACCAATTCTTGTTACTACCATATTACATCACAAATCCATTAACATCCATTATCCATGGATTAACATCCATTAACATCCATTACATCCATCATCCATTAACATTAACATCAATATCTCCAGATGGCATATCCATAGGACTTCACTGCCACCAAGCGCTGGGTGGACGACGCCACGAACGGCGGCTCTATGAAAGCGTTGCTGGGCGAAGAGCCGGGCGAAGAGCCAGTGAAAATGGATGGGTTAAAAGGATTTGATGGGGTTAATGATTTAACTGGTGAAAATAGGTTTAACTGATTTTAATCATTAATATTCATTAATGATTTAACTGATTTTTTAGATATGATTTGATACCGTGAAAAGGAATGGCTTTGATGATATCTCCAGATGATATATCGTGGTAAATAGCCATTGATTTCCTTTAAAACCAAAACGACTGTAGAAGGTTGCGAAATCCTGCACCAGTTGATAGGTGGCTTATCCCATTGTTTATAGGGTTGAACAACCATCCAAGGTGGTGCAGGATTTCGCAACCATCCACAGTATGATTTGATGGGCTTTAACGATGAAAATGAGAATTTGGCCGATTTAACCATCAAACATTATGAGACAATGGAATTTAAGCATGAACCTATGGGGTTTAACTACTGATTCAACCATCAAACATGGTGATAAAAATGGGGATTCAATGGTGAGTTTCATGGTGGTTTAACCATCAAGGATTGCGCAAGCAAGAATCATCGTGTCATAGGCGCATCTGAAAATGGGAGACTAACTCACGAATTTATTGCCATTTACCATCTGGTTATGACTAACATAGCTATGGAAAATGGCCCATTTATAGATGATTTTCCTAGTAAGACCTCCATTTATAATGGATTGTCCATAGCTATGTTAAATAGCCAGATGGTACAGAAAGTGGTGATTGAGCAGTGGATTTAGGAGTATCTCAACAATCAATGAATTGATTACAGGGAAAATCTGCACCGGTGATTTCCTATCAACATTTTTGAGGGCTTTCCTGTACATGTTCCATTCATTCAATTCAGGGACTGACCGATCCATGTTCATCCCGGCTCACAGAATGAGTCAAAATCCATGGGTTGGTGACCGAAGGAAAAATTGAAGGACAGGTGAGGTAAACTAGCATACATGTGGACCCCCCCCAAAAAAAAGGAAACTTGCCTAAAGATAGTGGGTCATATTCCTTGTGTATGTTTAAAGGAGGAAAACTACCAAAGATATTGGAACATCAGCACTTTAGAGTCAGCCCTGCATTTGATGGTCCGATGCCTGCCCCCCATTCTTTCCATGGCGAATGTACGTAATAGTATATGTCAGTACAATTCAGTATATATTTCCTGGTGTCAGGGTTTGGGCGATGTTTTGCTAGATAAATAAATAAGATTAAGTAAATAAATAAATATATACATATATATTTCTACATACATATGAGGAGTGCGATTTTTCAAGCTCAGTTCTGTCGATTTTTGTCTATCTACTATCTATTTATCGATTTGTCTACCTATTTATCTTATGTACCTATATTGTTCGACCTATTGATCAATCGAAATGATCTGTAATCAAATAATTCCTAGTCTTCCTGGTAACCTTTCCCTAGTCTCATAGGTAACTGAAGTGGTTACCTGTCCCGAAGGCAACTGGAAGGTCTCACCTTTATTAAATAGATTAAATGTTAATTGTTTTGAATTTTGATTCATATTCCCATAGTCCATAGTTGATTGATTAGTATATAATTGAATATCAAAGCACATCAATCGAAAGTGGACAGATGAGGTGGTTGCCGGTGGCAGTGAAGTTGTTGGAAGAAGTTTGGAGGAGAAGCGTTCCACAGGTCCGGGTGGCCACCAAAAAAGTCAATCCTAATGGAGAAAAATTAGTTTGCTCAGTGAGTTTATAATTATGTTAGGGTTTATGGTGAGTATATAGTTGGACCACGGCCCCTAGACGGCCTTGGTGTTTTGTAGGGGTGGGGGGTGGGGTGTGAACTTGCACATGAAGTAGATGCTACGCTGTGGGTGTGGGTTGGCGATCAAGCTTGCAGGATCCAGATCCTAAAAGATTCTTGGAAGAACTTGAAGTGCTGCTGTGAACAAAAGACGGCTGAACAGTTGTGGAAACCAATTAGTTGGGGGTTGTGAAGAAAGCACAAAAATGGAGGTTTCGTGTAGGCGAAATGGCTCTTTTCACTCTGCTGCCTGTGAATAAGGCGTTGGCTGCCTTGACACAAAAATAACAAAAAATCCTACTGGCACGAGCACATCCAATATCATCGACATATCATCGACAACATCCCATGAATCAAAAAAACACACGGCCATCTAGGGGCCGTGCTCCTAGTTATATCATATAACCAACAAGTAGGGTTACCTTCATTTAGAGCCATGAATAGTTCGATGATTTCCCATGAAACACCGATTAAAATCATTAAATCAAAGGGCTCTCCCAGCCATGTGAATAAGGGGATGCATTGGCGGGCGGGCACCACCTTTTTTTTTGATGGGGTCCCCATGTTGGAAAAAAAGCCGATTTACGATGGGATGCCAGGCAATGCCCTATTTTTGAACGCTCCCATGTGTTACCCTCCGGTAAACTAACATAGCTAATTGAAAATTGCCATTTATAGTGGATTTTTCCATTAAAATGGTGATTTTCCATAGTTATGTTAGTTTACCAGAGGGTAATCAAGTTAGCAGGTTTTGGCTCCGGTTAAGCAGACCCAAAGACTGGTCGTTAACTTGAGCAAGCCATTTATTGTTCACCATGATTTGGATTGATTTGGACGTGCACCGGTACATACAATTGCAATGGCGGCTGCGTTCTTTCCGGTCTTTATGGCTCTGCCCAGCATATGCTTGGAAAGCCTACCATTTGGGCAGTTAGGGCCATCAAATGCTTCACACAGACACTGGTGAAATGTCGAGATCCTCAACAGCATCTGGGTTTGTCTGCTTTTTTTTGGGTATACAGTATACAATAGCAATAAATAGCAATTTTTATAGGGACAATGATGACAATCCCATCTGAAAATTGGGGTATTCTATTTTCTGACCGCCCCATCTCGGTCAATCTCGCTCATCCTCAAAGGAAGTTACATGAAAGGACCATATTTTCTGGTAGAATACTGGTTGGTGGTTTCAAACATGGCTTTTATTTTCCATAATATATGGGATGTCATCCTTCCAATTGACTAATATTTTTCAGAGGGGTAGGTATTCCACCAACCAGAATAGGCATAGCTTTGGCCTGATATATGGTGGTAATTAGCTCCAATCTTGGTACCTGAGATGTCGATGAAATCCTCCATGAAATCGACTGCAAGATCTCCATGAACAGCAGGCTTTGATCTCATTCCCAGCAACCAAAACAGTTTGATACCTCAAGTCCTTATTTTCTCCAGCAAAATCCCGAATCTAGTAGCTTAAATCCCTAAAAAATCCTTCAGTTCTTCAGGATTTGTGTTCCACTTTCCATCTAATTTTCCCTTGTTTTTCATCCACGTCTCAATGGATTGGTCGGAAAAATTACAGGAATTTTCCCACATTTCATGGGAAAATCTATGTGTTTCCTGCAGATTTTCCCGCAGAACTCATCCATTTCCGGGTCAGCTGGCCGTCGAAAAGTGATAGGAGCTCTTGGGCTTCCCAACAGCCTCCGATAGCATTCCGCCTCCCGAAACCCTTGTGCCCTGGAGCGGAGCAGCAGTTGGTCAAGCATGGGATGATAATATGGTAATACCAACAACAACAACAAATATGGTATTAGCTATTTATAATGGCAATAATGGTAATAATGGTATTTATAACTGATAAACTAAGAAAAATATAACTTATATAACTGATAAGGGATACCCTCTGATTATTTAACATAGCCATGGAAGCCATGGCCCATAGAAATAGATGACTTTCCCAGCTATAAACCTCCATTTATAAGGGATTTTCCATTTGTAATAAACCATTAAATGGAGTTTTTTTTTTTGTAAATGACATTCCAGTACACCCCTTTTAAAACTTTTCAGGCTTTAGTTTGGGCATATGGTTTAATATATACTGTTTTTTTTTTATTTTTTCCATATGTTGGAAAGAATCATCCCAACTGACGAACTCATATTTTTCAGAGGGGTAGGTATACCACCAACCAGCCAGTATATATATATATATACCCTCTGGTTTTTTAACATAGCCATGGAAAATGGCCCATAGAAATAGATGGTTTACCTATTGAACATGGTGATTTTCCATCGCTATGTTAGTCATAACCAGATGGTATATCTCTGGGTAAATTTGATCACGGCCTCACTGTTCTCCCTCACTATTTCATCATAGTTAGGATTCGGGGAATCATCCCACAATTTCAACGAGTCATGAGCAATGCTACATATCTGGTTGGTGGTTTGGTGGTTTCAAAATAATATGGATATTAAACCATCAACAGTAGGGACTTAATATGGGTTAATGGGACTTAATATTGGATAATATAGTTATCTGGTTGGTGGTTTCAAGCATTTTTTTCCATAATATATGGGATGTCATCCTTCCCATTGACTTTCATATTTTTCAAGATGGTTAAAACCACCACCTAGATATTGTTATTCGATAATATGGTAATTGTTACTGGTATCAAGATCATATGATCATATTACTGGATATAATCCAGTTGACAATATGCTTATTGGCAATTGGATGATGATAATATGGATCACTTAATAACATTGTGATATGGTTATTGGATAATATGATTGGATGTTATTGGTAATATTGCTCATATGTTTTCCATAGTTTTCATAATACTTTGGTTATTGGTAATTTATTTCCTCATATGCCTTGCCTTGTTTCATAGTTTTTTCAATCGGAACTTCAGGATCCAATTGATGGAGGTACTGTACCATATAAGGCTATATTTTCTGGGGATATTCCCTGAAATTTAGCCCTGAAAAATAGGCCTTATATATGGTAGGTACCTCCAATCAATCGGATCCTGAAGATCTCCCATGGGTTTTTTCACGATTTACAGTTGGCAAGTCTTGGGGTTCCGGAACGCGCCACTCTAAAAAAAAGGAGAAAGTTCCCACCGGGGGATTTCGCAACGATCCCACAGTATGGGATGAATTCATGGGGGGTATATGAAAAATGGGGGAGAGAACACTAGAAATTAGTAGTGATTTTCAGGCATTGCTAAGTTTAAGCAAAACTGTTTGACCCGTTAATATATATATATATATATATTCATGGAGGTATCGTGTGAGATGTATGTAACCGTCATGGCTAACTATAATCACAACTTGGACCGGTTGGTGGTTTCAACACTTGGGATAAATTTAGGGCTTTTCAGACCACAATGCAATTTCAAAAGGGGTCAATCATGATAAATCTTACTTTCCCTCGGTTTTTCTAGGAGAATTCAATATGATATTAAGGGAATGGGCCTACTGGAACCCTCCCAAAAAAAGAACGTGCCCCAAGAATCAACATGCTCCATCCATCCATCCAACTTTAACCTGGTTGGTGGTTTGGAACATTTTTTAGTTTTCCATATATTGGGAATAGTAATCCCAACTGACTAATATTTTTCAGAGGGGCTGAAACCACCAACCAGTAGCCAATTGGTAGGTGTTCAAGATCATACAAGGGGTTTGTTAACACGCTCAAACATTGCAGGCCAAATCCCCACCTCCAGTTTGTGAGGCTTCAATACAACCAGATAAAACCACGCACCATTTGGTTTCTCCACTAGACCCATATAAATAAAACCCATGACATGTTAACATATGAAACCATATAAAACGATATAAAACCCATCAGCTCAGTGAAATAGTTTCTCTCTTCTTGGTGCCTTTCCTATGGTTGATCACCATTGTCTTTGATGGAAACTGGTTAAACGATGGTTAAACCATGGTTAAACCAGCATTTTCCCACCATGAAAATTTTCATGAAACCACCAAAAAAAAAGGCGGTTCCCTGGTGCGTGCGCGTCTTTCGCGGCTACCCCTTGGCCGCCTGGCGTCGCGAGGCGGCGACATGGGATGGGACCCTGGAAGGGCTACTGGAGGTTTCATTTATTTATGGTTGTAATAAACCATTAAATGGAACCTATAAATAAATTATGTTTAATGGTAAATTAATAATTAAACCATAGAAATTTCAAATATTAAACTATTGTGTTAATGGTAATTAATGGTGATTACAACCATTCCATTTAAATGGTGATTAATGGTAATTCACAATGGTGATTAATGGTGATTAACCATGTGTTACCCTCTGGTAATACAGTTTGCTATGGAAAAAATGGCCATAGAAATAGTTGATTTTCCGATGAAAATATTTTTCATAGCAAAATGTTAGTTCACCATGGGGTAAACCTTATCATTAGTAGGATCATTGATGGTTTCCCACAATAACAACAAATACTACGAACTAGTATGGAAATTACACTCGCCCTTAGCTTAGCTGAACTCTTCGAGAAGGCGATGTAGAGAGAGAGAGAGTATGGAAATTACATGTAATTAGCCACTTACCCTCTGGTAAGCTGACATAAGTATGCGAAATCACAATTTTGAATAGGTAAATCAACGAACTAAATGGGGTATTTTCAATAGCTATGCTAAATTACCAGAGGGTACTGTATGGGAGACTAGCAATAATGTGTATATAATTGGACTGTGATATGTATATCATATATGACTAAACCATAACTATCGGAATATATTGGGAATACCAACCATTATATATATATATAATAATAACAATAATAATAGTAATATATATATATATATATGTTTATGGTAATAATCCCATCCCCCAATAGTGGCGAAGCCAACCACAAAGACCTCGTTGCCAGGTTGATGGCGTGCGACCTTTGTCGCCCCATTTGGACGTTCTGGCTGAGGGCGATGTGGTACTCATCGACGCCTTTGGCGTCCCTTGGCAGATGCGAAACACGTCCGGGACGTTTGAACGCTTGAAAAGTTTGTGGCAAAGCCAATGCCATAAAGCATCCCAAATCACCAGAAATGGGTTGGTTGATGTTGGTTGATGTTGGCTGTATAAACACTATAAACCATCCTCAAACGGTAGGTTGATTATTGGGTTTCCCAGTGGCTTTGACATGTCTTTAACGAAATTTTGATGTTGCATGTTGTTTCGTTTTTTCGGCAAACTCCCGAGACACCATTAGCAAAAAAGAGAACATTTTTTTTTAGCAATGAATCTGGACATTATGATTCTGGTTGGTGGTTTGGAACATTTTTTATTTTCCATAATATATGGGATAATCCTTCCCATTGACTAATATTTTTCAAGATGGTTAAAACCACCAACCAGATAGCCACTTAGTAGTATCGCTATTGAAAATTGCCATTTAGTTCGTTGATTTACCCACTAAAAATATTGATTTTCCATAGCAAAATGTTAGTTTACCAGAGGGTAGTTGATGATGATAACGGGGGGTAACCAACTGGATAGGCACTTTTTTGTACAAGGTCAGATCTTTTGATGGCAGGTCAGCGGTTAGTATCTAAGATTTCAACGAGTCATGAGCAATAACATACAACATATATACATTATAATTAGTAGCATTCTGAACTCTTTACATGAAATATCGGAATATCAAATAATACGAAATAATATCACATAATATCAAATATCTATTGTTATTGCAGGATGCTAAAAATGTCCCACCAAAAAAAACGTGGTAATGATGACTTTCAGCACTTGGAAACTCCCAGCGCAGTGGCGCGCAAGCGTGGCTGAGGAGTTTCCATCCCTCCACACGGCGCAGCGGCACTTCCTGATCTCCGGATTGGTGCCGAAATCTCAGGCGCGGGATCGATGGGAAATCCTGACAGTTCGCCATGGTTTTTTCGATGGCCCTAATCGAAATAGATGGTTTACCATGGTTTAACCGTTCTTAAAAATGGGTGGATCTTTCCATGGCTATGTTAAATAACCAGATGGTAGTTTCTTTTTTGGATTATGAAGAATACCCTCTGGTAAACTAACATAGCTATAGAAAATCACCATCTTCAATAGGTAAATCCACTACCAATGGGCCATTTTCAATAGCTATGTTAAATTACCGGTATAATGAATGATGCATGAATAAGCATTTGGATAATGAAGATAATGATGAATGAATTGAAATCGATGGATAAGTAGTTTCATGTTTCTTTGAATGCTGGAGAACTCTTCAAACACTTTGGGAAACCCGCTCGCTTTCCCCAGCTGAATGTGATGCCCTAGGGATCATATCGCCAATTCCGATTTAAGTAAGGGATGTAAGGGATGTAAGGTATGCCCCAATATTAGATACCCGGCCTGGTAAACGGGCTAACATAACCATGGAAAATCACCATTTTTAATGGGTAAATCAACTATTTCGACTGGGCCATTTTCAATAGCTTTTTGTATGTTTACCAGAGGGTACATTAGTATTATTTATAGGTCAGTGAATCATGAAAGTTTAGTGAATTCCTGAACATGGTGAACTATTCAGGTGAGTTTGAAAATTATTCATTACTATTTATCAAGATATAGTGGAGATATAGTGAAGATATACACAACAACCATTTTCCGGGGATGGAGAAATGGCATAGTCGGTATATATTGGGGTTAGATACCATAGTTCAAGATCAGAGGGAAGGATGAGAGACATCTTGCACAGTACGACCCAAAGACTCCTCTAGATGGCTATAGATCGAGGGTTTCATTCTTGTGATGTTGTATAAGCTGACGATACTGGTCCGAAGTCAACTTTGAACTCCAATTTTTCGAACACCTGAAGTGGTTGGTGGTTTGAAACAAATTCCACAACTGTATGTCTTCAATTTTCTACGTGGGATGATTCTAAATCACCTTGACCCTGAAATTTTATGAAATTTTCGCATATACCTTCTGGTAATCCAACATAGCTATGACAAATGACCCACTTGCAGATGATTTGCCATTCAAGAATGGTGGGTTTCCCATAGATTACCAGAGGTAACCATCAAAAACGGGAATGTCATGGGATTTACCAAGCGCAACGTAAAAGATAATCCAAAATGGTTGACTTAACATGATGTGTATAAAATGATGTAAAATGTAACCATTATTTACCCATGCATGCTGAAAAATGGTGATTCAACCATAAATAATACAAGGTGGTGCCCCATACTTAGCTAAGTTGGTTGATAAGTAGGCCAATCACTAGATTGGTGTAAGGGAAAATCTTAACCGGAACCCCATGGGCTTTTACCATTAAATATACAGGATGGGGCCTCCCAGTTCTAAGTTGGTTTATAAACCATTATAACCCCCATTATAGTTATATCTACCATAAACCATAGAATTCAGCCACTGAAATAAGGCAACTGAACGCGAGCTCGACTGGGGGCCCCATCCTGTAGGGTATTAACCATTATCACGAACCATTAAGAGTTACTAACCACTATTAATAACAATCATAACCACTATCTTGGGGGCCCCCTCCTGTAGGGGGTTTCCGGTTAAAATTTTCCCTTAACCAATCTGAGTGGAGCCTGGGGGCATCTCTTGATGCACTCGGATTCCGGTCAGGCACCGCGGCACGGCCGGGCCACTGACATGTGGACGCTTGGTGGAACTGGCTCCATGGGCTCTCGAAATGGTTCCAAGCTGGTTGGTGGTTTGGAACATGACTTTTATGACTTTCCATATGGCTATGGATCAATACCTATTAATACCATTTTTAGGGGGATGAACATCCATTTACCAGCTATTTTGATATGAACTACAGGGGTACAAGGTTTTGACACACTGCCATATATTTGGAATAATCATCCCAACTGACTTTCATATTTTTCAGAGGGGTAGGTATACCACCAACCAGATAAAGCATGGTTTCCGCGAGGTGTTGCCCCAGTTCGGAATGGCTAAGTTGGTGAGCATAACTCCAATAACTATAGTTTATAGATATATCTATACTTACTATAGTTTATAAACCAACTTTTAACTGGGGGGGGCACAAGCTTGTGGGGGGTGCTTGATATAAAAAATATAAAAAGGGGGAATGGATGAATTGGATATATAAGCAAGAATTAGAGCTACTCAACTTAGTTCCCTTATGACACTTATTATTTCTCTAGTGTTTTGCTTGGGATTCAACCATGAAACATAAAGTGATTTAAGCATCAACATGGCCTTGATATCGCCCTCGCCCAAAATGGTCGTCAATATCAATGGGCCAGCTGGGAAAAGACCGAAATCATAGGATTCATCGTGTTGAAATGGGTTGAATATATGGTTTGTGAGGGGATAGATATGTAATATAAATGGTTATTGTTTAATGGTTAATGATGATGAATGGTTAATAATGGTTATATAATGATGGTTAATGATGGTTATATTGAGATACCATCT
>Ga0126342_10005734_pt1 | contig 21801 bp, 18 predicted proteins | sample Cyp1metagenome_FD_92528 | JGI IMG/M metagenome (GOLD analysis project Ga0126342, IMG submission 92528) | Coral microbial communities from Lord Howe Island, Old Settlement Bay, Australia - Cyphastrea 1 metagenome | ecosystem: Host-associated > Invertebrates > Cnidaria > Coral ... | reverse complement strand
TTGTGACATGTGTCACACTAACATGGACGCTTCCAAAACTGGAAAAAGTAAGAAAAACCACTAACATAGTACGTGCGTACATTTTCTCAATTTTCAGCGTCCTCGTCTGCATACCGGAGGGTACCCATCAAAATAGAATAGTGAAAAAATATCACAAAATCCTATTTGAAGAATGGAACCCCCTATCAGCATTCTTAGTGAAACTGGGGCTTTATTAATCCTAGGTCAACACAAAAGACAATTGTTGGTTGTATATGCCATGAAATATCCCAATCAAAGATATCTCCACACCAGAGGGTATAGTATACGGTATACCGGTATACCATATAGAAGTCATATAGATGGATTATAGACCATGTTCGCTACATCCATATTATACCATATGATATTCTCCCAATATATGGCCCATATATATATTGGTTCATATTGGTTCAATCAGCTAAATCCCGTGAAATGACCATGTCGAAGGCATCCAAGGCGCTCATCTCCCATCCCTGCTGTTGCCACCAGCTGAGCGCTGGCACCCGATAGCTGGCCGCGCAGAAGGACGCCACCAGCGCCCCACGCAACGCCAGATCCGAGAAGAAGGCGAAGCTTTCCCCAAAGCGTTGGGCCTCGATGGGAGGACGGGTTGGCGGGGTTGGGGATGGTTGGGGGTTGGGTGGGAAAAGTTGAAACTTCCAAAAAAATGTGGATGTTAAGACGATTGTTTAGTAAGTTGGTTCTCGATCTCTCCAATGAAGCTGATTATGCGCATGCGTTTGAAGGAAAAAAGTAAGTGCTTCGGAATAAATTGAAATTGAAAGCTTCTCATCCATCCCAGATCATGTTGAAGGAACATCAATCGGTTGGATGGTTCTAGATTCTAGATGAGTAGATGGATATGGGCTGGGTCAAAATGGGCTATGGATGGCTGCCCCAAAAAAGGGTCTACCAAGTCTACGATTTAAATGACATGACCAGCATTGACCCGCCCATCTGAGGTTTCCCTCTAAAACTTGACCCCTACCACGTCTCTAGGCCTTGAAAATCACCCGATGAAGAAAGCCCAGGTGTTGCGGTGGCCGCCGCAGCAGGGGTTCGGTGAGCAAGGTGCCCACGGTATTCCGCCGCCGCACCTTGGAGGGCAGAGTAAGCTAAACGACCAAAAAATGTGTCAAACATGCTAAACGACCCAATCTCACAAAAGATTCAAGCGCCAAAACGACTTTCCGAAGTCCTGCAAGTGACACATCTGCTAAATGACCCTAAGATCCCTAAGAATCCTTTAAAATTTAAAAAAAAACAATGGTGAAACATGGTGAAACATCTCCAGGCGCCTCCTTCCCCCATCTCCAGCGCCAGGTTTGAAGCTCCACGGCCGCCACGGAGCACAGGAAGCAGAGCAGCAGACCGGCCACGCAGGTGGCCGCCACCAGCCAGAAATCCAACCTGCGCCAAAATCGAAGGATTCACTAAGGACTCGAACTTCAAGGATCGAAGGGTTCGAACTTCTCAGGATTCTAAATCTTCCATAAATTCAGAGAAATGATGAGAGATGATAAGAATTTTGGATTGAGCGACCCGAAACAAATGGGGAGCTGCACTGTGGTTAAGCGTGATTGAACAGTCTTGAGTGGTAACCATCTTAAACTGAGTATATAGCTTGGCTCGTTTCATTCAGCTGAACATTGCAGTGACGCCCCCTTCATGATCCAGGTTACCTTTCAAACAAATGAATGTGGAAGTAAAATAACAACAATATACATCAATATACAACAAGTAAACATAAGAAAACGTTGAAAATGAAACAGCCATTTGCAAAAAGATGCAAATAGATGCAAATAGTAAAACTGCATCTACATCAATTGGGCGGATTTTTGGGAAAAAAAAATCCACCGGTGATGTCCACCAGGCTGCGAAGCCCCCAGGAAGAAGCCATTTCTGGCCACCACAGCATTCGCTTGACGCCGACTAATGCGCCCTAAGTTCCTGAGATCGGGATAGGATGATCCTTGGGGATTTCAAAAAATCTACGGCAAACCGTGGCTTTTCCTATGAAATGTGGGGTTTCTGCTCAAAAGAACTCCCTGCCACTGGGTATCTTGCGAAATCTTCAGGGGTTCTTGTAGGCTTTCCCACATCAATCAAGAGAAAAGAAGCCTACAGAAGATCCTACTACTCTCATCCAACCCGGAACCCACAAAAAGAATTTCCGTTGGACTCGGACTATCATTTCTCCCAGAATTGGTGCGAGCGAACATTTGCGGAAACCCCATATATTGATGGGAAAAACATGGAAAAACCATGGTTTTGTGCAGATTCTCACACCAACCCCAGTGAAATGTCCTTCTTCTTCCAAGAGTCGGATGGAGTGAGCGCGTCTGATTAGACTCATGGCAATGGTGCATGACTGGCTGGTGTCCATGGTGAGGACTTCCGGCACATTACGGCACCAGATGACTTCTTGACTTTATGCCACTTTTTTGTCTGCAACTTTTATACTCACATGTACCGACATATACAATTATCATAGAATAGTTGGGAACAAGCCGATTCTCAACTGCAAGTTCCTCTACACAACTCTGGAGAGGTTGACATAGATATGCGTGAGCACTCCCTGGAACAGTCAGATTGTTTTTGATAGAGAGGCTTATAATGGCTTATATAGTTGGGGTAATCCACCAGTTGGTCCCATGATTTCTCAATGGACGAGTTGGACGGTCCACTCTGTCGGATAGTGTGGGGGGACAAGTCATCGATCTATTGCTCCAGTCTTACCTTCGAGAGTTCCTGGCTTCCAATGGTGATCCGGTGATCCTGTTAAACGTTTGGTTCCAGGCATCCAATGTTCCGTCGTTCCATTGAAGAAACTTGTTTCCCCCACCAAGCCATACCTTGGCTCAAGCAATTGGGTCCACAACTGGGACAAGCTTGAGCCGAGATAGGCAGATCTGTGGGCTCCAAGATATCACCAATATATCACCTGGGCGCAGGTTATCATATTGCTCCTCTCTCGAAAAAAATGAAGAACCATCTTGGCAATATGCAGTACGCGAAGTTGCTGATGGGCTCCGACAAAAAATAGGTCAACGAAATCTGGGGTTACCAGAATGGAGACCTCGATGGTGACCAGCGACGTGAACATGCATGAATTCAAAGGGGGCCTCCCATTGAATGCATCCTCACATTTTACCGCACCCTGAAGCCTTGAATCCTCATTCGGAAAAAAGTGGAGTTGGCAAAATGTCGCAAAATTCAGTGGGGGATGCCGTTTTTCTCCCTCAGCTCCCAGACTTTCACCGCAGCCTACCCATGCCTACCCCGGTCCTCGATGAAGCAACTGGTGGCTTCCAACTCCAGGCCAGGCGCTGTCCTCTTAGCCTGGATTGGTGAAGGGCTGAGAAGGGGGGAGAAATGCTGTCAGTCATTTTTCTCAGTAAACTTGGGATCAGGACATGGACGACCTGGGGATCACTTTGGACATGGACCTGGACCTGGACCTGGACCATTGCAGCTGAAAATGGTTGATCTACCTAGCTTTCCTTCCCGTTTGCACCGCATGTGCCGATTTTGCAGATAAATATCGGAGCGCACGAGTGCGGCTGAAAATATATATCTTCAGATTATGTCTGTTTGTGGGTGCGCATCGTATCAGATCAGATGAGTGGGCCATGGTTGGTGCCACAGCTCGTCTCATGGGCTTCGAGGTGAACCACCCCGCCTCTTCCATGTTTCGTTGCAGCGTCGGCTGCATCTTTGTGTTGGGTTCCTGTGGCGCTACACCAGCACCTGGAGGACCTGGGGGTTGGGGAGCCCAGGACAGTCCAGAAACCTGCAAGGCAGGTTTCGAAGGCCCAGCAAACACAAAAAAACGTGTAGGTGTACAATGGATATCAATGGATATCAATGGATATCAATGGATATCAATGGATACACGTACGAACACGCCCCATAAAACGACAACCTAGTGGAACCCGAACAAAAACGACTCGGAATGAATGTTCGAATGTTCTGATGTTCCTCTGTGTTAACGTGGTACGCGCTGTCCAGTAATGTTTTTTAGGAATTGGAGGGTGAAAAAAAAACCTTGGCTGGTTCATGGATGAACTAAGCCACTTGCAAAGCATGGATCTTTGTTGTAGGAGGTGTAAAACGTCGGGATGTGTCATGCCACCTATCACATTCCCATGCGAATGGCTATGGAAATCACCTGCCTGTCATCTAATTCTATCATATTCTATCTACCTACCGACCGCCGACCTATCACTTCTTATTTATTGCCTTATTGCCATTGCTATTTTTTGTGTGTCTAACTTGCAAACGATTTTAGAGTCATGTCCAGCAGCCCGCCATTGCTTTCTCCAAGGTGCCAACATCACCACCTTAGACACGCCAGCACCGCGCGCATGAGAATCCAGGTAGTAGCGGAGGTAGGGGCCACTGCCGCAGCCCAAGTCCAGCACCTTAGTTTACTCTCTCTTCTGCCATTTAATCCATTTTATAAAGGGCAATCTGAGCAATCTCCCCATTTTTTGGGAAACCTCCATAAAGTGAGTGTCATTCATCCGGAGTTGAGACCCGGCACCTGGCCCTTGATGCCCTTCAGGAGCTCCCAGCGGGCGGGCTGAAAATAGTGATCCACCTGCAGTCGCCCAGAAATATGGTTCTCATCAGTCAAAAAATTGTGATTTTGTAGCAAAATCTGGAGAAAAAAAGATGATGGCTATGAAAGTACCCAGTGGATTAATCTTTACTGGATTCAAACCCAGCAAACATGGAGACTAGTGGGTAAAGATTGTTTTTCTCTCCCACTCAACTCGGAGGGACTTACTTTGAGCATTCAGGACTGGACCCAAGATGTGACGATGCATGAGAATCCAGATTGGGATCTTCCATGGATTCCTCCAAATTTTCCCTGGGAGATGCAAAAAGAATTTCAGTAAATCATATTAATCCGTTCCTCCATATTTGATGTTAATACCCCCAAAGTGTTTTCGTATTGGATCTGTCCATTTTGGGTCCCTTTTTGGCGGTACTCAATATAGTAGATCTATAATCTATATATTATATATATAGAGATACGTGTATGTATGTATATATATATATATGTGTGTCCATATATATATATATAAAGAAAGAAAGAAAGAAAGAAAGAAAGAAAAAAAGGAGGAAAGGAAGAAAGGAAGGAATTATATATATTTTTTCCTCTGGCCTCTGAGATGATCTCGTGCCTACATGCATCACCAGCTTAACGCGGCTGGTAGTCAGGCTTGATGGAACCGTGCTCAGCACAGGCACACATCAATGCCAATTCTAGCCCAAAAGGCTCATCGCCAGCATCGCCACAGTTGGCAGGAATTCTGGTCGAGAGCACTCTACGCATCGCTCTGGCAAATCCAAGATTTAAAGCAGCAGGATATTCCTTTGCTGCGGCCGTTTTGTAACGGCCAAATTGGTCTTTGCCAATCAATTGCGTCTCAGGGCAAGTCAGGCCAGGTACCACGCAAGACTCCAAAGCTGCCGGGAGGTCCGTGTTGGAGTAGAGGAGCGTTGTGGGTTTGGTGCCAGGGGCACCGAAACGCCATTGTGCTATTGTGGTTTGGCGAAAAATGGCGCCAGGGCGTCGTAGGAAGAGCTTCATAATACCCAACCTCCAAACGCTGGCATAGTCCTCGTTGTAGGGAGCCGCAGGGTGCTCCAGCACTGTCACTCCACCATGAAGGTTGACAACGCAGGCCAATAAGAGGCCTTTGAGAAGCAGGCTGCTTCCCACAAATATCTGGGCTAGCTCAGGGAAGGTGAGATGGTCAAGTCCCCACAAGGAGAAAGCACTCCTCAAAGGTCGCGGACCTCGTACCGGCACTCCATCTTCATCAAATTGTTGATGATGACGTGCAGAAGTCCACGTCTCGCACGGAGGACCTTGGATCAGACCAAGGACTCGTCCTTCCCGGGCAATTTGCATCAGGAACGCCCAAAGCTTCTGGTTGTGGACATCAAGTCGCTCATCCACTGCCGTGTCAACAGACAACACCCTGATGTGGAGGTCCTTGAACTCGGCAATCACCTTCTCGATCTGTTCGTGGAAGTCCTTGTCTCTGCGGCGTCCAGAATATAAGTGGATGATGTAGAAGGGGCCCTTCTCTGCCACTTGACCAACCATTGGTGCATTGAGAACTCGCCATCCAGCGCGCAAATGTTCTTCCTCAGCCATATGCATGTAGTGAGAGATGATGGCATGCTCTCGGGAATATGGGCGTGTCGAGGTCGGCAAAGCGCGCTTTGGTATGTCGGGTTCATCATGTGGCAGGTTCATTCGAAGCTGCACCAGTCGCTTCATTCGAAGCCGCAGATTCCACGAAGGTATGTCCTCAAGGAAGGTCATGTGCACCTCTTCCAAGGTGCATGCCACATCAGGGTCCAAATCTTCCGGCCAGGCATCATAAAAACTTGTCTCTACCCAGTGAACAAACAAACGGCCACCAAGAAGTTCAGGAGCAGGGAGAGCAAAGATCGTGGCAAAGAACATGTTGTGGAATGAAACCTCATCAGGAGCATCCTGGGCACACCACCGTCGCAAGCAATCATTGAATGCCTTGACTGCTGCATGCACCAAATCAGGATCGCTCTCTGGATGCCACCACGCAAATTCATGGGCTCCTTCAAGGCGTAGTGCACTGATACGCTGGTTCAGGGAGATCCGCTGGCGCTGTGTGCTTGTCGGTCGTAGGGGCCCATGTAGCCTTCTAATAGCCGGAAGGCGCTTGACATGTTTGAGGTGCTCCGGGAGCAAGATCGTGACTGGGGTATCAGGCATGCGGGCACCATGTACACGATCCCAGCATCCATTCGGATGATACTTCAGGTGTTGCTGCAAGCGCCAAGTTGTATGAAAGTCCCTCAAACATCCAGGGCAATTGGTCGACTGGATGTACGGTCTCTCATCGGACATGATGTTGTGCTTTTGATAGGCATGGGTTGCACAAGCCTGCTTGGTGTGAAAGGAGCGGTCACATTGAGCACAAACAAATTTGGGGGCCTCTGGATCAGCTAAATCATCGCCTTTCCAAACATCCAAACCAAAATCGACAAGTTCTTGCACAATCAAGCCATGATAGTGCTGGACGTCGCGCGCAATTCGTTCCTGAAGCACATGCTTCCTCTCTGCTCTGCGAACGCTGGCTTTCCATCTTGTGCAAGTTGAGAGGACATCCCAAATAGCTTGCCATTGTATGTTGGGCAATTCAAACTCGAAGGGTAGCTCCACCAAATTGCTCATCCAGGCAATGTCCGCAGCAACTTCCCAAAGCCATCCCTTGCTGGTGGCAAATTCCAGCAGCAGGCCTGCCTTGTGAAAGGGGGCAGCATGTCGGGCAACATGTTGGAGGTAAATGAGCCGGTTGCAGGCCCAAGTCACTCTGAAAGGTGACACCTCCAGATGATGTCGAACTTCAACGTCCGTCATCTCGGCTCCATTCCAAAATCCAATGCCGGCCATACGTCGTTGATGGTCGATGACGACGCTGTCAAGCTGGAGCTTCGATGTTTTGGGAACGTCAGCCCAGATTGCACTCCCGTACATAAGCCGCGTCACCACAAGGCTGTTGTACAATTGGAGACGCCCTTTCAGGGGGATGTTTTGGTTCAAGAACAGAGGGCGCTTAAGTTCCTCAAAGGCCTGGCGAGCCATGGACATACGCAGCTTGATTTCATAGTCAATGTCCGCATCCATCATGAAGCGGGCGCCCAGGTGACGGTAAGTCGCCACAATCCTCATCGACAAGATGTGCGACGGGGTGCTGACTATGATCTTCGGCTGCCTTTCAGTGTCAAATAGGGCAGTGCGGAGCTTTGCAGCACCAGCGCCCCGGTACATGACCACTGTTTCGGATTTGCCCTCCTCAAAATTCATGGTCATTCCGTGGGCTCGGAAGGTGTCATGGAGGACTGTGATCACATCCTGTACGACCGGGATGAGCATCGCCGGGTCTGTGACTGCGACAGGAATTGCCAGGTCATCCACCCATGAGAGCGGTGGGATGGTCACTCCGATAGCATGGCTGGCAGCCACTGGTGTACGCTGGGATGTCATTGAGCTTGTCTCCAATCTGCCACATCATCCTGGACATGAGCAGGTTGAAGCCCAGGTCAGCCAATGGGGAGCCTGGGCGGGTACCCCTTGCCGTCACCGTCGTTGATGTCTGCGACGCCTCAAGCTTGAACCATGTATCCTTGTGAATATCATGTAAAAAGGTGCGCAGGGCCACTGGAATATCTTCCGACAGAGTCTCGCAAGCCTCCTGTAGGTCTCGAGCCAACTGTTGGAGATCAAACTCATTGGGGTCAAATATTCGTTGAAGTTTGGCTTGTGTCGCAGGCTCCCTGATCGTGAAGATGAACTCCCTGAGCATGTGATGGAAGGCAGCCTTTAAGTCAACAAAGACGGCAGCTGTCGAAAGCCTGCGGGCTCGGCCAAGCTTGCCATGCAACCTCAGCAGTTGAATCGCTGTGATCGTCTGTTGGGAGGGAAGTCCTCCGATCTGACCAGGGGCTTGGCGCTGGAGGAGCGTTGGAAGCAAGCGCTTCCTGGCCCAGGCGTGTAACACCTTTCCAAACACATCAGCGAGGAGAATCCCCCGATATGAGGCCGGCAACTGCTGAGAGTTCTTCTGTTTCCAGATAGGGACCAAAAGGCCACCTTTGTATCTGTATGGCTCAATGCCACTGACAAAGGCCTTCATAATGACGCTGCGGAGAAAGGGTGCGATAACCACTGCCGCATGGCGACATATTTCAGGTGGTAGTCCATCTAAGCCAGCAGCACAATATGGTTGTTGGCGCAAACAAAGTTCCTCAATCTCTGCCAGAGTGGGAAGTTCATGCAGCGCTACATACTGTGGCATAAGATGCTCCTCCAATTCCTGATTGTTGCGCTGAACACATTGCTGCTTGGCAGTTGTATCAGGTATCATCTCACCCGCTTCAAGCTCAGCAAAGTGCTGTTGGAGACCTTCACCAATGTCATACCGCGCATGGAATTGCTTCATCCGATTCTTGGGAAGCACCGCTTTGACGCGTTTCCAAAGGGCAGTGAGGCCTTCATGTGTGTATGCTTGCCCTGACTCAAAAGCAAGCTGCTGATAAAATTGAGCATCAGCGCCTCTGATATCTGCAGTCACTTGCACCGTGAGTTTCTTGTACTCTCGGAGGGTGCAGGCAAAAGTGTGATCATGGAGTCGCAGCCAACCTTTGAGTCGATGTTGTTCCGATGGTGAGGAAGGTTGTTGTGATCTCCACGCCGCAAATATGGCTTGAGTAAGGGTGCGGCGCCAAATGTGTTTCAAATTGCGCAAGTGCCGAAATGCCAGTTTCTTTTGTTGCACCTTTTGCCAAATTTCAGTTGGAATATGTCTCTTGCGTCTCCAGCGGTAGGTCTGTGGGACCAATCTTTGAATGGCTCTGCCAACCTGATCCACGAGCCAATCGGCAGACTGATGTGGGTCAAGAGCCCAGGGGGCTTCAACAATTTCATCAGCCAGTTGGTGGAGAACAGCAGGATCATGGAGTTTCCGTACTAGTTCATGTCGGTCAATGCGCTTTGGAGTTTGCCGTCGCTTCGATTGGAGTGTCACCTCCTTGGAGAACCTGATGTCAGCCATGACTGCTGTGTGATCTTCACGGTTGCCACATAGATCGATTTGCTCAGCTACCCAGGTAACCATTTTGTCGTAGTGGAGGAAATCAGGCACTGCAATGAAATCAATGCGTGTGCGGTGCTCCCCATCCGGTGAACAGAATGTCGTAGACCTTTCACCAATATGAAACGAACTCATAGTGCTGGGTGCAAGCAAATGATGTGTGAGCATCCAATTGTGAAAAACCTTGCCAGGATGGTTCTCACGAGATCCGGCATGTGGACCAACTGCAGCAGTTACATGTTCACCAATGTGGCCATTTGTGTCCCCCAGGAAGAACAGCAAATGATCTCGTTCATAAGGCCGGACAGTCTGTGAAATTTGCGCCCAGAATTGCTCTGAGGCTTCCAGAGTTTGCCCACTGTGTGGTGCTCGACAGGTGACAAAAATTGCACGGAGATGCTGCATGCATACTCTGGCAATAATGCACATGGGGTTGGAGAGCACAATGGTGATGTTCTGCAGCACTATGCATGGGCCACCTTCACAAATAGGGATGGTTTTGGAGAACCACATTTGTATGCCATCTGTACCATCTGAAGATGCAGCATGCCCCACAATGTGGTACCATTCATTATTTGGATCAACAATTCGTTTGTGGCGTGTCTCCTGTATCCCAACCACCAGGCAACCTTCATCGTGGAACTGCTTCTGGAGAATCTGCTGTTTGGTGCAGTTTGTACTGCGGCTCTTGTGGTCATGGGAGAGGGTGAGCACATTGGCTGTGGCCACTTTCATGCTGATCTGTATTGTGCTCCGTTCAATGGGCTGCTGGCTCTGAGTCTCTGGCTGAGTTTGCAAGTCCGAATAACTTGGGACTTGATATTTGGGATGCACCAGGGTCATGTCCTGGAACGCAGGCAAGGTTGGTGCATTGTCAGCCAGGTATTCAAGATACCAGAACCACTGGAGATACATCAGCGCCACAGGATCTTGGAGCCATCGCAGCCATGACTGAGATCCTTCCACTTGGCCGAAGTTTGTAGCCGCATATTTGGCCAGGGCGTCAACAAGCTCATTGTAAGGATGCTGGCTATGGGCTTTGATGTGGTTCCAGTGCAGATGCGAGTGTTGATGACGTTGCTGTAAGACCTGCGCCAGTGAGCGTAGCAAGGTTCTCCACTGGCCATGATCACGTGTGCGCCAATAACCCGCAGCTTGGTACCCTGTATTCATGGCATCAAAGTTGAAGGCAAAATGGACATCCTTGGTTCCAAACTCTTGTAGGCACCAATTGCTGATCTGGATAGCCCAAATGAGCGCCCAGGTCATAGCAGCATGTTCGCCTTGAAATGCAAAAGTGGCGCCTTCAACTGCTTTGGAAAGACATCCTGCAAGGAAAGTCCCTCTGTCAGTCTCCACGAGGCATGCAATTCCGGCTCCAACGTGGTCTTTCATGTGAGAACCATCTACAAAGAAGTGTATGATTCTGGGTTGCTCTGCACTTGGCGTCATCAAAAGTTGTAAGCAATCATTTGATATCATTTGCAACTTCTGGGAGAGCAAAATCTGCAGGCCATTCTTCCCATACATCCAATTGGATTTGTTGGAGTTCACACCAAAACCATTGCACCGCAGAGAAATCCACCTGGGTATGGCTGGGTTTGGGAATCAGCTCATCAAGGGAGAGATTTCGAGACTGCAGACCAGGTCGCTGAGCATGAGCCACCGTCTCAGCTGTTAGGCACCTGGGTGCAGTTCGTTGGCCAGGAAGTTGAATCATGGAGACTTCATCATGGGTGACATCAGGGTTGGTCACCGTTTCCCACTCAAAGTCAGTGTCGGCATGGCTGTAGATTCTAGGGACCTGCTGTATTCTGTGGCCATCACGCAGACATCGAGCAATTGCCCTAGTGGGAATTTGCATCCGAGGGTGTGGAGGAAGATCAACCCTGACATAGTCTCCATGCGATATAGGAAAAGGCACAGGGCTGCCAAGCGGGATCACACGATTGTTGACACGTACGATACAACGTTGTTTGACTGCTGCACAGTAAGGTTGAATGCCCAATTCTTCCAGCAGCACTCTGCGTGTCATGTCCTTCCTTACTGCATGAGCGTAGCGGTGGACATTGAGATTCTGCGGCTGGTTCTCATGGAAAATGACATCAACCAGGATGCATCGACGAATGTCACCTGGAGCAAAATCCTGGCTTTTTTGCACAATGGCAGCCCAAGTGCCTGCGATCTGTAGATCAGGTGGGCTTGTTTGGACAAGGTGAATGTATTGGATTTCATGTCGTTCAAGCTGAAGAACATGTCGCACATTACTGTACGTTGAAGCCCATGTATCAGATTGAATTCTTGCAGCTACCATAGGTGCTCTCAACTGGAAAAGGTGAAAGAATATAGATTGCACTTCACTGTCGTAGGTTGAAGCAGCTGAGCTTGATGATGATTCCATTCCATCTTGTCTGACAGCTTGAGGCATGTCAAAGACTGGCTCTTGATCTTCTACCTGACGGGGTTGATGCGCCATAAGGGATGCTGCGTCACCTATATCCTCTTCTGAAATTCTGTCAAGCTGACGAGGAGATCTACTGCGAGGTCGTGATGGATCATGCGTTGATGGACCACCTTCGTCTTCAGGATCTTCAACTGTTACGTCAGCAAAAGGTTGTGGTTCTTGTTGTGCTCGAATGTGAATCACAATTGAGGCTCCCTGTGGGATTTGGAGAGGCTCCTCTGGAAGGTCCAAAACTGGACGCCAACCATAGTATGCCTGTATGGTCCTGTGCTGTACCTGTTGCAGGAACTGTTGCAAGAGTGATTGCAGTAGTTCGATCAAGTTGGGCAGGACCAAAGCATGCTAAACGCTGGAGCGCAACACGCTCAATGGAGTGGTACACATTCGTGAAAAGGATTGCACTTTCGTGTGGGTGCTCTTGTTGCGTCAGGATGATCTGAGCCGCATGGTCCTCATCGTCAAACGCAATGGGTGGATCAGGACTGACTACATGGAATTCCACAGTAGTTCCTGGATCAAGTTCAGCTGCCCAAGCATTTTGAAGGAGTCGAGGCCACTGTAGGAAATCATCAAAAAGCCGCACAGTTCTGGATCTTCTGCACTCCCTGAGGCGGTGCCCATGAAGGTACCAGGACAGGACGTTCATGCTTCTTGCTCCAGTGTGTCCATCAACTTCTCCATATTGATGCATGGCAGTCTCAAGGTCTTGAATGAATGCAGGTTGTAGCCGAATATCTTGCAGGTGTGGAGCTTGACGTTGTTCTCCATGTCCATAATCGGCATAGAAAGATCCATAAGCACCTTGAGAATGTTCATCAGTCAAATGATTTGTGGTTGGCGTCAAATTCCGCCTCTTTTCAACATTCAGTTTCCTGTGGTGTAGAGCCTTGCCATGCGTTGAATAATGCATGAGGGTGCCATCTTCTTCTTGAGATATTGGAGCATGGCTTTGTGTGGCTCGGTGGTGTAAAACAATGTCATTCAAAGCCGCACAAACTGTGTGAAAGTCACGATGATCAGTGTTGGGTCTCCGAGCCCAAGGTTTGCGCCTTCCGGAATGCAGAGCTCCCTCATGCAAAAAGAAGGTCTGAGCAGTTCCAACCTCATCCTCTGAAAGTATAAGAACTTCAATGTGAGGAGATAAAATCACCGTTCGACCTCTTGTTTGCCGAGTCTTTTGCAAAGGCAAACGCTGTGCAGGGTTAGAACGGGAAGTCAGAGAACTCGCATCTTGGGCATGACATTGTTGCTGTAGTAGGCAAGCATCATGTATTGCCATGAAAGGATGGAGGCAACCTGGATCAAAATGAACAGAATGGAGGGGCAGTTCATGGGAAATACCTGTCCAAATGGAGAAGGATTCTGATGAATCCACCTGGCATGCTGCATGGCAATCAATCCAAGATGGGATTGCTCCATAGGCATCAGCCGTGTGGCCTGCATCGCTTCTCCAGGTCGGAAGTGGCACGTGGAACTCAATCTCACTGAGACTCGGGTATCCACTGCCCACAATCACGAGACACCACCAGGCTCGCATGAGCGTGGGCGCTTGTGCTTGTGCGGCTCGAGGTCCATTTCCTCCACTTCTTCGTCTGACAACTCGATCGCTTCTTTGGCTGTTGATGCTCTGCAGCACTTCTTGAGGATTTTGTTGACGTGGCTTCGCAATTCCGCTTCCTCTGCATCCTGTAGAGGCGGTTCCGAGGGTTCGTCCTCCTCGATGGTGACCTCCGGAATTGCAGTCTCGGCAGCTTGAGAATTCAGTCGCTGAAGGGCACGCCTGGATGTTTGAATCTCTCTGCGAGATTTCTGGATACGATCCTGGTAATCCTTCTGCTGATTCTCGAAGGCCTCGATCTGCTTTTCCAATGTGTTCATCAAATTGGAAAGGTGCGAAAGCCATGACTTTCGATGTCGGCTGCGGGCATCTTGCAGCTGATGTAGAAGTTTGCGTGCCTTGCTGATGGAATCTGTTGTGCGATGCATTTCCTTTCGAAGCTGTTCTGTAGTTTTGATCTCGTACTTGTCCACCATCTTCTTCACGTGCTCCGGCATTGTCTGCGAATCTGTGTATGCAGATCGAAGAGCCGTCATCATCTCCGCTGTCTCTTCCGCTGTCATCTCGACAATCTCGGTGGATGAGGCAGCTTCCTTGGCAGTAGTGCCAGATGCTTTCCAGGGAGGCGGCATGGCCGGAGCTGCATATTGAGGAAGTTCCTCGTTTTGCTGCTTCTTCCGTCCACGCTGTCTGCGGTTCTTCCTGGCGCCCTCGGAACCACTGCGTGCTTGAGGCTGTTGATGTTGCTGTCGACCTTGAAACTGCACATTTCTCACATGCGGCGATTTGCCGCGTCCACGATTGTGGGGCGATTCGCTTGTCTTCCGGTCTGGTGGCACAAAGGAGGTATCTTGCACCTTGTCCCATCTGCCTCCACAATGAGGACAATGGGGATGCTTCCCACTCAATATCTTCCAGCAACGACGGCATCGCCACGATTCCGTCATTTGTCCAACTCCTCCACAAAGAAGACGTCGAAGTTTGGCCAGATAGAGGTGGTCTGCTGAATGGTGTTGCGCAAGGAAATGAATATGCGACTTGATGCGGTCCTTGTTCAAGAAGATGTGGCCCTGTCGATGCAACCAAATCTGCCGTCGAATGGACGCACGTCGCCTTCTGTGTCGTCTGCGAAATGTTGGGGTAGCCGTGCTCCCTACCAATCAAAATCGAGAAGACCAATGTAGCCAAATAAATCAAAATTGTTGACATACACCGGGATAATGTGAAAGTCCACGATGCAGTGTAGTTACGGTTTGTGGCAGTGAACCGTTAAACCCGTCCTCACGAAGAGGGAGATGCTCTGGCCAACCAATGCAGGGATGTAAGAACTCGAAGAGGTAGTTCAGAAACAAAGCCAGCGTAGAGGTGGTCCAGAAGCAACGGTGATCAGGGCTTGCGCTGAACCCTGAGAGCACAAGAAAGGCAAACACAGCGAAGTGATGCCCGCGGTCAGCGCAGTATGGCTGCGACCGCTCGGGTTTCACAGGGTGGCGAGGTGCGGCTTGACCCGAAACCCTATTTATATATACAATTTCAGATTCTTAAACCACCCTATTTTTTATGGTCTGTACCCATCTGTACCCCTTTTCAGTGGTCTCTCCCCATTCTAATCGTGGAGGTTCTCTATCACCTGATCCATCAGGGGCGGGATGACCATGGCTTCAGCACGTTTCGCCCATGCCTGCCATGGCCATGGGAAAATCCCATGTTGCGCTGCGGAAATCCATGGATTGATGGGAATATCATGTTCTTTGCTGGAAAATTGCTGCTTTTTGATGAGAATCTTCGGTGAAAAATCCGTCATGTTCAGAGTAGGGAAAATATCTGTGTGTCATGGAAAAAAAACATACATGGAGTTTTTTTGGAAGGGGTAAAGTTGTTCCAATGCCGGGTCTTTTTACTAGAGGGTACAAGGGTACTTACCAGTAGCATAAGATTACATCGCAACATGTTTCATGGCACGTTCCCCATTCTTGTGGCTTTCCAACCACCTCCTGGCACCTCCTGGTGTTTCAAATCCCGACATTTCCGCCGCCCCAATCCATATGTATATATATATAGAAAACACACACCAAAAAAAATACTCTGATCCCTTCTGAACCCATCTTGTTTAGCACACCCAGTGGCTTATCCCACCCCCAGGACCACCTTCTTAGTGATCGCAGCCAGACTTACAGCTCCAAGGAACCAGGACCAAAGCCCTTCCTGGCGCCATGCAGATGGGATGGGGAAGGCAAGGGTTGACCCATCTGCGACTTGAAGGGACGCAATCTTCTCGAAATCACGGTAAAGTTAAAAGCAGTTGCTGGGAGGCTTAGCCTTAGCCTTTTTGACTTTTTTCCTGCAAATTCTTCAATCCATCCATTTTCCTCAAAACAGACTGTTGTCAGTGGTCAACGAAGGGGGCCAACGCCATCAATTCCGGACAAGTTGTTTTTCCTCATAATAAACAACCTCCAGAAACCTTGGCTGCGGGGTGCATTTATTTCTGATTGGCGTGCGACAGAGGCTGGGATTGAAGAAGACATGGGGTCGATTAATTCATCACTTTGTGTCTGCAAACACAGAAATCGTACAATGCCATGTCAAAAACCGACCAAGCACCGTGATTTCCCAGGTGAGCGGAAAATCAACAAGTGGAAGCCACAGATGAAAAACGGTCGGCTCGTTGGGTCAAGACATTGATATTGGGAATTGTCATCGGAGCGCTCTCTCTCTCTCTCTCTCCCACTCTCTCGCCATCTCTCTCGCCATCTCTCCAAACAGTTCAACCCGGCCATAAAATTTGGACAAAAAACTTGTTGAATCATCAACATGTTTGTTGCAACTTGAAACCATGTTTTTCCAACAAAGATGTTGAAACCACATGAAACCACCAACCGCAACCAGACTTGCACATAGATCCCATCTTCAAGGAATCATTTCAGTAGGCCCTATCCGGTCCTCATGAACCTTGCGGAGGAGGAGACTCAAACCAGCAAACAATCCAAGACCTTGGTCTTAAAGGGATCCTTTTGGAAAAGCGCAAAACCCACCAATTTCTAGAATGGATTTGGCCTGATGTTTGGTGAAGATCTTTGGGCTGGTTCCCCTGACTCACACCAACTACCGTTCATGGGACGTCGTGGTGAAGTCGTTATTCATAGTTCGTGCACATAAGGGCTATCCACAAAGGCACTGGATGCAAAAATGCGTTTTGATGTGTGTTTTCCGTGTTTTTCCTATCGGTTCTCCTGCAAATCACTCCCCATCCCGTTGCGACATCGCCACCCACACAGCTGGTAATCTCCACCAGCGGTCCCTGCACAGAGCGCGAGCTGATCTCAAAGGTCTCGCCTCCCACCACAACCGGCGTGGCGTCAATGTCCATTTTGCCCATGGCTCGGCAGCGATTTGGGCGGGTTTTTGGGCGAAAAAGGCGGTTGAAGGGATTTGGAGTTTCATGCGGGACTGGCAGTGTTGACAAGTTCAAAATTTGTGGAACCTGCAGTTGATGCCCTTAGATGTTCCTGCTAAGGCTCGAGCACAAGCTGCCAGAGACGCAACAGTTGATGCCAGTACGAGTGGCACCATCCCATTTTTGTAGGGATACATCTCAAAAGACATTTGAAGTCGTCAAAACGGTCTGTGTTGTTGCGGATCCTCGTTTTCAATCCTTTTCATATGAAAATCCGATGCTTCTTCACGAAAGGAACAGTTCCCCTGTTGTCAACAGGAAAAGTTCAGGTTCTACAGCATTCTACAGGACAAACAGCAGTATAAAGTTCTAATTTGCAAAGAAACAAACTAACAGGACTATGGGTTCGCCATTGTTGAATATGCACTACCCTGACTACCCCAATGATTTCCATGAAATTGCCATAAAGAAGGCATTCCTTATTTGGGTGTCTCAAAAATAGGCTATCCATGTTTTCCCATACCTGAAGAGTCAGGACAAAGCCAGGTGTCAGGTGTGCCTCTACCAACGCCTGGTGCCGCTCGCGACGCTGCTGCACTTCTTGGTCCAGGAATTCTCCAAGGGCGTTCAGCCTTGAGGATTCGAAGAACTTAAGCCACAAAGATAGGGATGGTGATGGATGGTGAATCAAATAAAACTGGGTCCTCCAATCAAAATCCCCCCCCAAAAAAATAGCCCTCCAACAAAAAATAGTAAAAAATATGTAACAAATATGTAACAATGATAAATTCATTGAATTCTTCATCTGCTTGTCGGCCCCCAGCGACGCCTTGAGGCCATCCGACTTGACACTCGTTCCTGTAAGGTAGCATGGCCTGGAAGGGACAGGCCAACAGCACTTTTTTCCAGCGAAAATCACGGTTACTTTAGAGGTAAATTGGGTAAATACTGAGATTAAATACTGTTTAAGAATGGCAGATACAGAATGATACAGAGCGAAAATGGCGAACTAATTTAATTGCCCCTTGTGGCAAAACAGTTCCCCTTTTTTAATGCTGGAATGACCCTGAAAAATTGATAAAAATGGCTGTGATTCGCTCAACTCGTGGGGGAACCTCATGAAAACTTGTGGCGCAATCTTTTGGGAAAAAAATTTAAAATAGATCCAGGGGATTTTCCGTTGCCCTTTTTAGAGGGTGATGACCGAGTCACAAGTGGAGTCGGGAACCCTTATTGCCTTCAACTCAGTTTTTTTTCCGCTGAGCTAAGGATTTTCGTATTGCTGCACTCCAGGTCATCTTCAGATGAGCGGAGCGATTCTACCGCCGTGCTGTTCAGCGCTTCTATTATCAGCATGCCAGGCTTAGAGTAGCCATTGCCCTGTTTCAGGGTATGACAGCATGTGATTTGGCAAACTAAAGGTCGACATCCTCTCAGACCTCCAGGGTCCTGGATCAGTTGAGCGCATCATCTTCTCATCCTTTGGCCTTGGGCGGAGGTCCGCGTGGCTGGTCAACTGGTCGAAGGCACTGCGGTGAAAGCCTTCGGACCTGGGAGCCAAGATGTGGGCCCACATCTTGGGATGATCTTCCAAACCTGCGCAAATGCGGTGGCCCTATGAAAAATCAATGGTTTCCCTCTTTTTTTTTGGTGGGCCAATGTGGGTTCTCTAAATATGTCCTATCTAGTCTGGTATGACCCACACTGTGGCAACAATGAAAACCATTAAACTTGGCAAATCCAAGAAACTCTTCCCTGCCCACATCGTGGCCCTGAGTTCGCCGTCATTCCTTACCTCCGCAAGGTGTGAACGACTCAGTTTGAGGCTTGAGGTGCTACGCTGCCATCGCTGCCATCGCTCCTTGTCCTCCCTGAGATCTGACGTCTCGGGGGCTGCCACTTCCGGGAAATGCCTGCGTGGCCAAACTTAGCTGCCCTGTCCCAAAACCAAAAAAAAAATTGGGGGGCTGGGTCCTACGTGAAAACGTCACCCATGTTTCACGATTCACCATCTTTCACCATTTTTTACCCATGTTTCACACCATGTTTCCCACCTGTCATGTGGTAAGGGCCTGCAGGCCTTCCGCAGCTGCAGGCGGGCGGCCTTCTCCCGACCAATGCTGGCCTCCCAGGAGGCGTTGCCAATGCGGGAGACCAGCTCCATAGGCATCCCGCGCAGCGCGGCTGAGCCAAGGATGGCTGTGGGATGGGCCATTGATGTTTGACATCCACTGGAAGTATCATCCCAAGAATTGGGGTCAGTCATAGATTTCAGAATCATGAAAGTGTTTCAAATGGCTGGAAATCAATGGAAGGTGCGTTTGAAATAACAAGTCCGACAGGCAAGGTCCTGCAGCTATGGGGAAACCATCTTCCAAAGGCATGTTTTGGTGCGTTCAAGATTTGATTTGCAAGGGGCACTTGCCCATGACAATTCCTACACGTTTCCTTGACAATCCAATCTCTGCCTGGCCTCCAATCTCCTCGGCACATCGGTTTTTGAGCTCACAATTCCTACACATTTCCTTGACAATCCAATCTCTGCCTGGCCTCCAATCTCCTCGGCACATCGGTTTTTGAGCTCCTGTAGGCCGATGAGCCCCGAGTCCCCAGTTCTGAGGTCCATGATAAATTTTAGGGAGGATGATGCATGATGATCCTGGAAGTCAGGGTTTTCCAACCGATATCACCATTTCATGATGCACACCTACCCTCTCTTATCATCCAAAGCCTGCCCGGCACTGGAAAAATCTTCATGCCGGTCCGCTATACCATTTGTATCATCCTGAAACATTTATACACCCTATTGATCCGATTGATCCTTTTTTGGTTGCTCAACGGCAGGTCAACCCCCTCTATACCCCTCTGGTAATCCAACATAACTATGGAAAATCGCCATTTTTCATAGCTAAATCTTCGAACTATATAAACCGACAATGTGTCATTGGTTTTCATCGCAAACTCTTAGTTTATAGCAACCCCACAAAATTTGAACTAGATAACATCTACTTCAAATGCCCAGCTTTCCCACTATTTAATTTTTTCTACTTTGGGATTGCTATACTTCAAGGATGATCCCACTAAGTACAGTGGTTGGTAACCCTGGTGTCTCCCCATTGAGTGGGTTATCCCATATAGAAATGGATCCGTTGCCCATTTACGAACCAATTACAGTAATTCCTAAATGGGATGGCCCTCCAAGTAGTTGAGCCAATAATTATAGTTATTTCCACTTAATCCAGCTAACTATAGTTGCTAGAATCATATCTCCCAATGAACCTATTTCCCAGTTACTATTATATCATCATCATTATCATGTTTATTCGTTTTTTTTTGCCAGCTAATTATGTTTAACCATATTATGAACCCAGCTATAAATAAGCCAGTTCTAATAACTAAGCCAGTTGTTACTACTATCATTGTTACTATTCTTACTATTAACTACCATTCTATTGTTGTTATCACTATTATCATTCTTGTACTTAACTATTTCCCAGCTAGTTACATAGATTACTCAAGTCAACTTACTTTGTGCCATCGATTCTGACCGCAGAGTAACAATTTCCTAGTGATTATTACTACTGTCAAATACGATTATTACTATTAGCTACCATTATTGTTATTGATACTACTATCATCATGATAGTTAACTAGTTCCCAGTGATTATCATCATTCTAGTATACCCTGTGGTAATTTAAGATGGCTATTGAAATTGGCTATTTATAGTTGATTTACCCATTAAGAATTGTGATTTTCCATAGTTTTTTGTATGTTTACCAGAGGGTAACTGTTAACTATTTCCCAGTGATTCCCATTACAAACAAATTCCATTGGATTCCCAGTGATTCCCCATAGTTCTGGTGATTTTTCCCATTAAAAATGGTGGATTTCGCAGTGATTCCCTAGAAACATCAACCGTGGCTCGCACCTCCAGTGTCTGCTCCAACCGTTGCGCAGCCGCGCTTTCCAGCGCCTTCTGTCGCAGCAGCCGCAGCGATTCCACCTCCGCACGTGCCTGCCACGGAGTCCACGGGGGTCTCCAAACACGAGAATTGTTTAGCAATGTCTAGCAGCAGACTTTGTGAGCCTCGTTGACGCACCATCACGCTATCTCAGTCTACATTCATGAAGGTCGAATTTGGATTCCAGGTCAGCGGCGCCAAGATTGGTTGAGGTCCCTAGTTCGGGGCAAAAAGTAATCTGGCGCCTCAGCCCCATAAAAAATAAATGTTGAAACCAACACCTAGTAGTGGGATTCATTCATTCTATCTTTTTTCAGTTGCTGTCAAGGCTTTTGGAGCAATCCGTACATATTCTTCCAGGCACTTTGGCTCGACAGAAGGCCGTGGGGGGAAATGCTTTGGTGCGAAGCCACGAGCGGGGCCCATTTTTTGCGTCAGACTTGGCGCAAGATGCCATTACCGGCGTTACCACAAACACCATACTGGAGATCACTTTGGCATCTGTGCCCTCACTTTATTCCATGTTCATAGATGGAAAACCCCACTGTAGGATCTCCGGTATCATCACCGTAGTTTTATGCTCGCACCAGCAATAGCGGCGCTGGGAATTTTACTGTTTTTCCCCACCTGCCAGGTGAGGGTTGTTAGATTTTATGTCAGTTGCCTCCTCCTGCCTCGTCCTCCTCCTCCTCCTCTCCTCCTCTCCTCCTCGTCCTCCTCGTCCTCCTTGTCATCCTTG
>Ga0126342_10005733_pt1 | contig 21802 bp, 21 predicted proteins | sample Cyp1metagenome_FD_92528 | JGI IMG/M metagenome (GOLD analysis project Ga0126342, IMG submission 92528) | Coral microbial communities from Lord Howe Island, Old Settlement Bay, Australia - Cyphastrea 1 metagenome | ecosystem: Host-associated > Invertebrates > Cnidaria > Coral ... | reverse complement strand
TCTATCTATCTCTATCTATCTCTATCTATCTCTATCTATCTCTATCTATCTCTATCTATCTCTATCTATCTCTATCTATCTCTATCTATCTCTATCTATTTCTATCTATCTCTATCTATCTCTATCTATCTATCTCTATCTATCTATCTATCTATCTATCTCTATCTATCTCTATCTATCTCTATCTATCTCTATCTATCTATCTATCTATCTATCTATCTCTATCTATCTATCTATCAATCTATCTTTCTATCTTTCTATCTATCTATCTATCTATCTAATCTATCCATCCATCCATCCATCCATCTATCTATCTATCTATCTATGCATCTATGTATCTATGTATCTATGCATTTATGTGTCTATGTATCTATGTGTCTATGTATCTATGTGTCTATGTATGTATGTATGTATGTATGTATGTATGTATGTATGTATGTATGTATGTATGTATGTTCCGAGGGGATTCCCCAGTAGCGGATCTTCCATCGGAAAATCATAGAACATCAACTTCAGCAACTCCAGGGTTTTTCCCATTTTTCCCAATCAAACCCGCCATTTCTGGTGGATCTTCCGATGATGGGAACCCCATGAGTTCCCCATCTGGGCACGGCCGGCATCTCCGAGACCGCTAGGACGCCGTCAAAGGGCGGCTCCGTGCTGAGGGAAAACATCATGGAGCCCCAGCCTCCGGAGGGGTTGGCTTAACATGGTTTGACAGCCATAAAAAAGAGGAGGTTAACATGGATAAAAACATGGTTTAGCTATAAAAAAAATAAGGTCGAAGATGTTTTTTTTTGCATCAAAAACATGTATATTATTGGTTTGTCAGAGTCAGTGCATGGGTTTAAGAAAATGTTACAGTTACAGTAACTCCTGTAAACGTTCCCGTCTACCAGCAACAATGGACCAGGGTTTTATCAGCAGTTCAGGAGCGTTGCTGTACCAATGGACCCACCCAATTTGAGGCGACTGAAGGGGGTTCTTGGAGATTTTGAGAGCTGGTCATGTGTCTTTAGCATTAAACCTGAAACCTGAACCATCGCTTTTTTCATGTCAAGAATTTTGTGGGATCCCATGCACATGCATTTCTATATATTTATATCATGTATATAACTCTACTAATATAGATGATTTTACCACAAAACACAGGGATTCCCCGTTGCCATCCTTGGTTCCCAACGAATAGATTTCTACAGTATACAGGGCTGATGTCATCTGGATACCCAACTAGCAGTTCCTTAACTACAACCAAGCCGTTTTTGGGTTGATTTCTCTGACATGGACAAATGTCATTGCGAAGATCCCCCATCAAATGGCAAATCGTCGATAACCTGCAAGCCTGCAGTCTTTAGCTGGTTGGCATGCGTATAGTGTAGCAAAAGACTATAGTTTGTATATCAAAACTATTGTATCAGATCATTTCTCCATAAAGTTGACAGTTCAATGGATATTTCACTGGATATCATGATTTCTCCACCAACGCATCTCTCCATCTCTTTAAGCTCTCCCACCAGATCAGCCTGCATCGAAGAGGCAGTGGGCAGGGCTGTAGGCCAGGCCTGGCACGGGCAAAGATTGGAGTGTCGCAGAGCTGCTAAAGTTTGGAAGGGTTACATGGGGAACTTAAAAGATTGGATGACCCTGTCACACATCATGTGGCCAGTTGCAGGAAAATGTTCATCTCTGATTCATCTGCAGATCACCTGCACATCCTGAGAAGGATTAGCCATCAGTCACTGGCAGCAGTCATTATCAGTACAACGTTTTTGACGAACCACGGTTGGGATCAGGCAAAAAGCAAGGCCAATCCGATATCCCGAGAACACATCATAATGTTACATCATTTTCCCCTTGATTTCAGGAAAATTACGTCTTGGCACATCTTGGCCTACTATGCACAGGCTGGGGGTGAGATTTTCCCCCTGCCTTTGCCGGAACAAGACGGTTCTGCCTTAACTGATCGATCTTGGCCCACCCCGAAATGAACCATGAATGCGGGGACAACCCAGGAACAAGTGGGACAATGGAACAAACCACCATCAAAAATCGGGAATGATTGATCACAATGAAAATGGGGTGGCTACTATGGCTACCGAGTCGTCAGGAACCAGCTGGGTAATGCTGGGTATGGAAGCATGGGCCGGCCATCTCTGGCAAAGAGACTTGCAATGACTTGCAAAACCTCCAGTCTAGAGGGAATCAATATCATCTGGGCAATTTTTGCTGGTCACAAACCTCACAATTTTGAAATGTGGATTCTCTGTGAATCCTGGTATGCTGTTGAAAGTGCACAAAAGCAACCCATATCAACGCATATCAACCTACTACCACTAGGCTTAAGTCATATCAAGTGACTGGAAGTCGTATCACGTCCGCGTGCGCGCTTTCGATTTTCGATTCTGATGCTTCTTCATTTGACTGGCTATTGGTTTGGATCCTGTTTCATCGCTGTCCGCAGTGTTTTGTTGGAAGGTGATCTGTCCAACCGATGTGACTTAGACCATCTTAAACCCCTGGCTAGTATATTGCTAGTATATACCATCTGGTTATGACTCACATAGCAATGGAAAATCCCTTATAAATGGAGGTTTCTAGCTGGGAAAATCATCTATAAATGGGCCATCTATACCATGGCTATGTGAAATTACCAGCCTGAGGCTACGGGCCACCGTCTTTGTCATCCAGCTGCTTGGAGCCTGGGAAGCCCGGGAAATCATGCATAACTCATGTCTTTATAATGGATTTTCCACATCTCTGTTAAAAAAAAATGTAAAAAGGGATGAAAAATGTTGAGAAGCTCAAGGGAATTATGTTACAAAAGTTGATTGATAGATGGATATCCATTGATTTAGATATATTTATATAAATTGGGATATTGACAAGATTTAGTAGTGTGGTAAACCCAATGTCATAAATCTACCACCTGGAGATGGTGTATATCATTTATGGTCATTTTGTGGATGGTTGAGGGTTAAAAGAAAATTTGCTTCTATACCAAATTACCGGGTTTATGAAAGTGGATTGATTATCTTATGTCATCCCCGTATATCGATGTAATGCCAATCAAAAAAGCATAAAAAAAGAAGTCACTAAAAAATATTTTTTAATATGCTTTCTGCTATAGAGCTTGATTGTCAGATACAAAATAGTTTTCCTAACTATTGCGTTCTAATAGAGTAAAATTATTATTATATTTATGTATTATAGTAAGGTTTAGTTTGACTTTATTCTTTAATGTTATAGGTATCCGCATATAAAATATTGTATTGTGTTGATTGTTCAATTAATTTATAATAGGTTCTTAAAATACTTTGATTTGCTTGATTAGTTGCACTAGGCGATTTTTATCGCTTGAACTAATAATCTAATTTGCATATAATAGAGTATATCGTGTATGTCCTTCACATGTTCTAACATCATTATTGTGTGTTGCGTGCCGAAATCTGAGGTCGAAATATGTTGTCAGGAAGAATGATCAACAGTCACCGATGGAAAAGAATCGCAATCAATGACAATCTTATATTGCATACCGTAAAATTAAGGAAAGGCATGGAAAAAAAATAACAATGTGGATGTTGCTGATATGGGAGTGATATAGGAGAGCTTTGCATGGCTTAACAAGCCAGCAGTGCTCAGTTGATGTCAAGAACTGCCTTGAATGCCTTTGGACCAGCGTGCTACATATATCGCTGGTCAAGTGGCCGAAGCATTGCGCAGGTTGATGATTTTCAAGAATACAAGTCACCATATAATTCTGGGTAAGTTATAATATTTCACTAATCTGAGAAGTTAGGCCATTTAGGGGATGATTTCCCTCATTAACCATGATTCCAGTGACAGAGAACAGTGAGGTCGTGATCAAATTTACCCAGATTATTCCAAATGGATTCTTGGCAGCAAACCCTATTGGCATGGCTAGTCACTATGGATGTCCTGCTTTTTTTCTGGCCAACTCTGCCGGTCTAGCCAATCCTACAGGATGGTGCCCCCCAGTTATGTGAATGTTGGTTTGTAAACATCATTAACATCCATTAACATCCATTAACATCCATTAACATCCATTAACATCCATTAACTATAGTTATATCTACCATAAACATCCATAAACCCATAGTTTAGCCACTTATAAGGCAACTGAACGCTACCTCTTGGGGGCGCCATCCTGTATTAGGCAACTCTATGATGTATCGGTGTCCTGTTGTTTCTCGCCAATGCGCCAGGCCCACGGGTTCTTGCCACAACTTTTCACGAGTCAGTACGACTTAAAGCTAGGGCTTGTATCTGGACGGGGCCTAGACCCTCCAAGTACTCGTACGTGTACCAATGTTGATGGGTACTTGGAGGGTCTATAGTCTAGGTACTTGGATATTTTGTGAGTTTTCTCATCGTTTGGCAACTCGATGACAGTGATAAAAAAAGAAACGACGCTGGCTACATTCACCACCGGCATTCAGAGCGATGATGACCCAAGTATACAAGTAAGTTGGAGTTACCTCATTTGTCGGGTCAAGACCCATCAAAACTCTGGTAATTAATTACCTTGGTTATCCTTGGCTCACAGCCCAAAAAAATCCAAAAAATATAAACCATTCAATGATACAATAGAATATAAGATCATACTCTCCAGTTATTTAGCGATATGTAGCGTAGCTATGGAAAATCCCCATAGGTAATTGATATAACCATGTAATCATCACAGATCCCGGCTGGGGCGTTCACAGCGGGCCATACCGTCAATCCCTGCCACCACCGTTCTCAAACATGGCAGGCAGACGGAATGGCCCCCAGTGCCCTCAAACATGGACTGATACTCATGTGTCAACTCCTGCGCATGCTCGGTGGTTGAGCCCCCCTGTCCTGATGTGGGTCAGGATAACTATGTGGGGGATATCAGGATGCAGAAAAAACCTTCTGAGACGAGTGCAGAAGAAGTCGGACATGATAAGATACATATCTCATTTTTACATATATATATATATATGATATACATATATATATAATTATATGATATTATCCATCATGCTGGGCCACAAAATAACGAAACAATTGTATGATATGACAACATGAAAAAGGACATAAAACAATTAATGAGAATCCAACATTTATATTAATTAAGTGGGATTTCCGTCTGGGAAACCCTGTTTCAGGTGCTGTTTTTATTCATGATTTTTGATCAAGTCAACCCCAAAATTTCACAGAATCAATGGATGGTCGGTGCCAGGTCATGCCATCCCTTCAAATCAGCTGGCCCAAAACCAGGCTGGTACCCAAAGCACGACTGCATAAGAAGGGTCTACCAGGAGTTCTAGCCAAGTGAACATGGCAACCCATTGAAGTAATGCCCCAGTATGAAAAAGATGTTGGGAAAAATCACATGATTTACAGCGCCCAAAAGGATAGAATAGACATGTACTACGACTTCAGTATTAAAAAGTAGGAACTTATTGTTCAAGTCCGTTTCTATTTTTCTGGTGGTTACTATAACTTAAATGTAGTTACATGATGAAAAAGATGAATCTATAGGATGGGGCCCCCCAGTTATGTTTGTTGGTTTATAAACCCCATTAACATCCATTAATCATAGTAACCACCATAGTTATATCTACCATAAACCATAGATGTTAGCCATTTATAAACCAACTTAGCATAACTTAGCTATCTTGGGGGCCCCATCCATAGGTCACCACCTCTATAGGAAACCACCAGAAAAAAAAAGGCGCCTGCGAGCCGCTTTGGGATCGGGGTGCCACGGCAATGAGGCTGTAGGACAAGGGAAGCACCTATTCAGGTTGAAGGAAATCCCGGTGGAACCGTTTTTTGGGGGGAAAATTGACCATCAAATTGGGGATTTTTGTTGGTGACTTCATGGGATTTTAATGGTGATTTAATGGAATTTTAATGGTGATTTCATGGGATTTATGGTGATTTTTCATGGAATTTACCCTATATATCACCAACAATCTGAGATTTGTCGAGTTTCTTTAGTGGTCTATCATGATTTGTCATGATTTGTCCATTTAACCAACCCAATAAGTCCAACCAAAGTCTTCTCAAAATTCACCGAGGTGGGCATGACAGTCGGTATGGCTCAAAATGACTTTTACTAACCGAGTTTGTGGGTCCATTGGCGCACTTTGAGCCACACCCAAGTGGAGTTATGAAGGGTGAGCCATGGTGAGCCCCTATTCAGCCTTCCTAGGGGCTAATAATTATGCGCCCATTTTTCAGGGACTACCCCGGTACCTTTTGGTAATATGATGTGCATCCTCAGCATCAGAACATGGCCAAATGTAGATGTTCTGGATGTTCTGCACAAAACAAAAAGATATGTTTCGCATGGTGTCTGACATTCCTGCATCAACTTTGCAAGAAATAATTAAGCGATAGCAACATATAAGCAACCCCCCCAAAAAAAAAAATGGCACAACATGTTTCTATCTTTTTGTGGCTTGCTATGCCAATTATGCTCAACATCGCTCCACCGAGCATTCGGGCTTGAGAAATGGTGAAGAGCAACTTCTGCGGTGCCGGCACCGGCACCTGGAGATCCGTTGGGGGGTTCCTAAGTCATGGCCGGGATAGCTGAACCCACGGTGACGACTGGGGATCCCACATGACTTCAGAAAGCACCATAGGATATGGGGCCGAAGATGGGGCAGATTAATCAACCACCTCCACAGTAATTACATAAGGTACGCCAACTTTTTTTGGCGTACCTTTGCATGAGTTTGAATGCATGGCTATGGTTTTCTTGTCCTGTATTTCGACGAGTTTTGGTTCTAAAAAAATATTTGTCGTACATTGTCGTACAGTATTCAATCTGAAACTCAACTGTCCCCGAATTCTGATTCTAAACCTTCCCAAGAATGCCTTGCCTGAGTCCATTTTGGGGGCCCTAAGAAGTTTGCTTGGCCATTATGTATAATTATCTTGGATACCAAAAGGTTTCGATGCGTTTGGATATGTTTGGATATATACAATCTATAATAGACAGTCTGTAATATTCATAATTTAAGGGGGGCTAATAATCAATGGCAACATTTGGGTCTTTTGGGTGCCATCTGTAGGACACACACCTCAACCCATCAGGACTGTCATCGCCACGAATGACCTTTCGGATCGAACAACCAACAGCTCAATCGTAACTACTAGTAGAAGAAATGTTGTATCAATTTTGTACCTATGTGGGTTGCTACACCTATCTAAATTGCCCTCTGGTAATTCAACAGTTTGCTTTTCGAAAATGTCGAGTTCGATTATTCTCCGAACTTTGAAGTGCGGATTTTCCATAGCAACCTGTTTATTACCAAAAGGTATCTAATTATGGTGATTGGTAACTTGCAATTGACTGAGGGTATTTCAACTATCTAACCTGTCTAATTACAACCACGAGTATCTAAACTATCTAGAATTACGATTATCCTATCTACCCTCTGGTAAACTAACATAACAATGGAAAATCACAATTTTCAATGGCTAAATCCACTATTTCTATGGCCATTTTCAATAGCTATGTTAGTCATTACCAGAGGGTAAACTAGCTAAACTCCCGGCTTCAACGTCCATGACGTCCCATGTTGCCCCGAAAAAGACTTCCGCAGCACCTCCAAACCTGAGACATCATGTGAGCGCCAACTGGCCCTGAATTTCCGCCGAATGCTCCAACGGGTTTTTTTACGGATGGGGCCTGGGGATCCATTTTTTGAAACCCAGAAAATATGGGGAAATGAATATGTGTTCATCCATATTTATGACCAGAAAATATGAAATAATATGGAGAAATGAATGTGTTTTTTTATCCAATATTTATGATTTCTCCATTTAAAAATGGGGAAGAATTCGAAGAATTCTATGGTGCTATCATGGGGAAACAATGCGGATGTGAGAGTGATATGAGTTTATTGTGGGATCTCTCAAAGACTAGCCAACAGATTTGGGGGTTTGTGGGGCATACATAACTTCATAAACCACAAATCAAGCAAGGCACCCTAAACCCCCGTGATAAATCATGCTACTTTCAGTGAAAAGTGTAGTTCTTCTTTTTCTGAAACCATCGTGAGAAGAGGACAAGATCTTCGCAAATGACCCCCGCTGGCCATTGCCAATTCAGTTGGCGTGAAGGTCAAAAAACTGAAGTCAAAGGTTTCAAGATGTCTCAAACACGAAGCAAAAGCTTGAATCCACCCGTTCGGGTAGAAGCCACTGACATCCCCCAACAAGCACAAAACCAATTTAGATTTGGATATTATATATATGTGTGTGTGTGTTTATTTATTTATATGTTTATCATGATTTATCTATCTATAGCTATATCGGCACGTATACACACACACGTATATATATATACAGAGTAATGAGTATGTATTCATTTAATTGAGGAAGAAAAAACAAGTAGAATTGGGATCATAGGATGACGGAAAACCATGAAGCGACCTGCCATTGCCATCGCCTTTAGGAAATTGAATCGTCTATCATCATCCGTCAGCTCTTGTAGCCATCTGTGCTCTCTCTATGAGATTCATCAGTACCCTCTGGTAATTAAACATAGCTATGGAAATCACCATCTTTGATGGGTATAAACAATAAATGTTCAATGGCTATGTGACCCTCCAGTAAATTAACATAGACCCTGCCAGTCATAGGGGTTGGAAGATTAGTTTCCACTCAAAAATGGTGATTTTCAGGGTCTATATATGTTAATTTACCAGAGGGTACAGCCTGTTCAATTGCCATGTTGGGTTCCCAGATTTGTCCCTCTGGTAAACTAACATAACTATGGAAAATCACCATCTTTAATGGGAAATCCACTATTTCTATGGCCATTTTCAATAGCTATTTTGACATAACCAGAGGGTAGTCCCTCTGGTATTCCCAGCTCGTTCTGGGAAAACCCCATTAGTGCATCCCTCCGAATTGTTCGTGTCCAGCAGCGGATCCGCCACAGGATCATAGGAAAAATGGGCGCGGTAGATCCTCATCCCAGAGGGGATCCACCGGTGAATCCCATGCGTTTTTTGGCCACAGAAAAAAACAGACCAAAGAACTAGCTATGTTTAGATATGAGTCCACCAATTCAAACGTTGATTGGAATATATTGATTGCTGTTTAGATATGTCTAGCTGGTTAGGACTCATTCTACCATTGAGAGCAACAGATTCAAGTACTAATTACATCTAAGAATCTAATTACTACCAGTCGCTTGATCCAGATATGAAAACCCCAATGGATCCCGGCCATTCTCCGTCAACTTAAGGGTCCGACATCACCAAGTGAAACAAATGCCGGTATTGACAATGCCAGGCAAAAAGCGAAAGCTGCTAGGCAAATATGTCATCTGGAACCCAACTTCATCCTAATTTTAAGCGTTAGGTGACTTCCTAATCCCAGTTTCCCAATTTATAAACCTCCCAATGGCTTGGTCGAATTTCGCACTAAGTGGACTTTGTCGTCATCGTATTCATAACATGACCAGCATTTTGGAACATAGCCTCTGGTAATTTTTCACATAGCTATGGAAAGCCACCATTTATCATAGGTAAATCAATCATCTTCAATAATCATCTGTAATTTCATCTATGCCTATTACAGATGAAATTACAGATGATTATTGAAGATTATTGATTTACCTATGATAAATGGTATACATCCTATACATCTGCATGACGCAAAGTCTCAAAAACTCAAAGGAGGGCAAGGCAACACCTGGTGGCAACTTGCAGCGGCCCTGAGATTCCGACTCCTGGACATCTGCGCATTGAGGTGAGACCTATCCACGAATCGTAAGTGGGTTATAACCCCAGTGATTGATGTGGATGAAGTCTACTTATCCCATTTATAACTGGGGTTATAACCCACTTACTAAGTAGGATGAGCCACCAAGTATGGAGATTTACTGTCTATGACGTAGAGAGCGTGGAGAGCGTGTGTGTGTGTGTGCGCACAAATAAGACAATATATAATATATACGTATAATTATGTACACCAGATAGACATGCAAAATATGAAAGTGGAATTCTGACCCAACAAACCTGGTGCATTGACCCAGATCCAAATGAGCCAGGCTCGGCCACGCAGCATCTTTTTCATCCGGCAAGGATTGACTCAAGAGCTCTTCTCGTTCCTTCTTCCTGCCCACTGCCACGACATACCTTTCACGAAAAAAACGCAATTGGATACTGGCAGCCAATACCATGGTCAAGAAAACCCTGAGGGAACACTTCATTACCTTTTGCATAGATATTTGAAGAGATAGGCGTACAGATAACATGTAGGGTCCTAGAAACATGTCACCAGGTCTACTCATTTTCGCAGGTCTTTAATTTTTCGATTGGAAGTCCCAAATGCCAGTGAGGAAACCTAGGAATCGAAAAATCTTTGGTACATGGATCAAAAAATATCAAATACATTCAAATACATGTTTCCCACGGTTTCCCATCCACGGCACATCATCAGAGGAATCATGAAATTGATCACCTGGTCGGTTCGGAGGCCATGGTCAAAAGGTAGCAATCATAACCCATCGTGGTTGGGAAATGTTGCTGTTCGTGTATGGGATTCTTATGATGTTTCGTAGGCATGAATCAATATGAGTCATCTACAGATGAGTGATCTAAGTTGCCATGTTAGATCACCAATTCTCAAGTTTTTATTGTCCATTGTGCAGCCTCAAATCTTCTGCGAATGGCAATAAACAACTTTCAGGTTGAGTTTGGGCGTTTCGAAATATGAGATACTATCCCATTGTGATCACTTTTAATCTTTGCGGATACGCCCGTAAATACGTTTATCATCTTATATCTATATGCATACGTATGTATATATATATATATGCGCGTGTGAGTGGCATATATTGCATGTGCGTCCATAAATACATATGTATATGCATCTCTCTTTTCATCAATGTGAAAATTCACACACGTAAAAATTGACATATACACAACTATACACATATACATACATGATGAGCTTGGGGTAGATAAAATATGATAGAATATGGAGATTTAGAGTAAATTTCCACCTTCTATCTACTCCAGGATGATTACCCCCAGTTCGCGGATTTCCCAGCACCTCGCCCCGCAATGTTTTATTGCCATTAATAGAGAATCAAATGATCCCATAATGATATCCCATAATTAAGCAAAGTATCCCATACTTCTCCCATAAGATTTACCCCATTATATCCCAGTACCCTCTGGCAAACTGAGACAGCTATGGAAAAAAAACTCATTTTTTAGTGGGGTAAATAACCTATTAAATAGCCATTTTGAATAGCTATGTCAAGTTTCCAAACGGTGATTCTTCCATAATTGCCCCTTCATTATATAACAATAATTCATCACACCCCAATTATCTCATAATGTTTGTGCCAGTATGCCCACCGGGAATTGACATAACTATATACTATGGCTATGGAAGATCACCATGTTGAAAAAGGTACAGGTAAATCATCTGGTCAATTTTCCATACTTACTTTACGAGAAGGTATCCTATTAATTCATCCATAATACCCTCTACTAATTAATCAAACATGACAATGGAAAATAAGCCTCCACTAAATTTAGTTTGATGATTTTCATGTTGTGTATATAAATCCTCCATTTAGTTCGGGGATTTCCCAGCTAGCCACGTTTGATGACACTGGAGGGTGTACAGTATCCATTGATATCCAATTCTTATCCCGTGAATAATCCATTCATATTCCATCATTATCCCTATAAAACCATATTAAACCATTAGTTCTAGATCGATAATTACTGTAAACCATATTTAATTAAACCATTTATTAATCCATTAGTCATAGATCTATCACTGTAAATTAAATTAAACCATATCAAACCATTAGCTATAGATCTATTACTGTAAACCCATATTAAATTAAACCATATTAAACCATTAGTTATTAGTCATAGATAGAATTTCCCATTAAAACCTGCATGTTTCTTGGTCGCTGTCGAGGTGCTGAGGAGGTGGCTAGGCCACCAAGCTCCGCGATGGTGTCGAAGCCACTGCCCGTGTAGAAGGGGATGCCTGGGGAGCCGCCCGGAGCGGCTCCAAATTCATGGGATCATAGGGAGATATTTAAAGGGTTATCTGACTATAATATGATTCATATTGATTCATCCACATTGATCATATGCTCATGAATTTCAAAGATCAATAGAAATATGATTTGTAAATTAGATTGAAATAGGCAAAAAATGAATTAAATATATGGGATGAATGATGATAATTGGGATGCATTCATCCAAGAAATTGGTTTATACCAATGAGATTTCGCGCAATTTGTCCAAAAATACAATTGTTTCTCTTTCAAAAGTTGCCTGCAGCTGGCAACCAGGATTGAATTTTCGGTAGGTTTTCCTTGATTATACTTTGTATTAGCTGTCCATCGGCAAATCGAAGAAGGGTTTGCATCCATCTACAGTTGCATCTCTTTCTATTTGCATACACAAATGACGTTCCACATAAACATCCATATGCAATCGTATGCAGGTATTCGACTTTATGTGCAGTAAACATGTTGTATCCCACGTGTTTCCCTATCACATGGACTACAACAGCTGTGGGCATCTCGAAAATTTGGAGTAGTTTGGCCATCACCCCAAGTTGGAGAATGAAGAATACTCACTTTGAAAAATCCGACCAAATCTCGTTTGCTATATTCTCTCTTGCTTCCGGAAGAAACGATTCCCGTAAATATGACAAAGTACCTATGGTTCTGGATCAAAGTTCCGGCATTTTAGGCGGTTGCTCCTCCCCAGATCCTCATATGTTTGGTGATGGGAATCCCAATTCGTCGTTGAAACCACCATGTTTATGCACTTTGCTGCTCATTGATGCGCAAAAATCTGCTGATTCATCAGCATCGAAATCACAACTTTTTGGTGAATCAATCCCCTCCAGGTACTCATCAGCCACGGCAGTGCTACCGCAATGAAGGTCGCTGCCGAGGAGGGTACACCCCCTTGGATCCTGGTGATGAACCCTGGACTGGAGCCTGGTATATCCCAAGAGGACAGCAATGTTGATGAACTAAGGTGGTAAACCCAACAATAAACCATCCCTAATATCATAAATGGATATAAATGGATATAAATGGCTGGTAACCATCACTAATCATCATCCCCAAATGGTGTCGGTGTATTTTGTGGCTTACCACGAAATTGGATACCCATGGTAGTGGATGTTCGTAGTGGACTTAACTTTGATTTTCAGCTTTTGCCCTACAGGATGGGGGCCCCCTAGTTATACGTTGGTTTATAACCCCATCTAAACATATTTCTACGTATCATATACTATTGTCATTACACTTACAAACCAACTTAGCTAACGAACTGGGGCCCCATTCTGTACCCCTGATATCGACAAATCCATGTCGAATGTGTTGATAGATTGTATTGTTAAGATGCATTACCCAAAGCATAAAATGATGACGTGTCAACAATTGATAGATGATTGTAGTACGTAATGTGAATGACCAAAAAAGTGCCTTGCTCTGATAGATGATGTACTATGATTGATTGTATTGTTTCAGTATTGCATATATGGAACTTCACTGAACTTCACGGAGGTGATAAATCAATGAACTCTGCGAAACCCTCCCGAGGTGATAGAAAGCACCATGTTTAGATTATTTTCCCAGGGAGACCATAGGGGGTTCCACATGTAAACGTTTTCTGCAGGGTATGTACTACGTAAGTATACCGTGTATACATCTGTATACCAGTTAGAACTGTTATACCTGGGCGGACCTCCATAAGTTACATTTCGGGAATGAAACTGGAAAGAAACTGGAAAGAAGCCAATCAACCCTAGTCAAAGGGACTTGAACTTCTTGACTAGGGTTCTTGAACAGCTACCAACTGGGATGGGTTTCTGGCTTGGAAAACATTAAAACTGACAGATTTATGAATATTTCATCATATTATAGTTCATATAGTTCAACAAAAAAACTATTAATATACCATATGCATATATATATGTATATATATATATATGTGTATATATATATATATATACATATATATATATACATATATATATATAATTATATATATATAAAGATTATCTTCTTATGACATCTCGCCAGGCGGCAGATTGCAGCGGATGAGAATGGCCAGAACTGGGATGGAGGTGACGTTCTGCAGCATGGGATAGGCTGCCACAGTGATTTGACCAATCCTCGAGCCACTGGCATTCCTGGGCCGATACCATCGATGAATCGATGGTTCTATGACTATATATATAACATATATGTGCATATATGTGCATATATGTGCATATATGTGCATATATACATATATCTATCTATCTATCTATCTATCCATCCATCCATCCATCCATCCATCCATCTATCTATCTAGATCAGGGTAGTACGGATGATAAACATGGGACATATTGAGATATAACATGATGTAAGTGACAAATGCTGCTCCACATGCTGCTCACTGGCATAGGTGGTATGAAAATTGGGCCGGATTTGTTCTGTGAGACCAGCAGGGTGGCGAACAATCACTGGGGATACGCCCTGGCGTAGAGCCAGGGCAGCCAAGCACTCGGAATCCCACGGCTTTGTGGATCTTCGTAACGCTGATCAAGCTATCGCTTCCCGATGATATCAAATAGATCATTATCATATGTATATATATATATATGTATGTATGTATGTACTGTATATATATATATATATATTATCATCATCCCTGGAGATTCTGTCTGGTATTATATTGGATCTACGAAGAAGACAGCTGCAAAATCTTACATCAGTTGGGGATGGGATTCAGATGGACAGTCCCTTGGCAAGCGCAGTTCGAGCACCTGAATGCAGGGCTGGGCTTTACTGGCTAGTGCAGCCAGCGGCCAGGACAGCCCATAGCAGCTAGCCAAAGTGGGGTAGTCTGACCTTTTTTTAATGATAAAATGGGCTGCTTCGACCCTGAACAGGTCTTTTTAAACCATTGTTTTGGGCAAAATGGGTGCATCGAGGTCCCGATCAGTTGAGGCTAAAATGCGCCGAACATGTTGTGAAAATTAGGTTGGCCCATCCGATGTCATTTTGAGGGTGACCCACATTTTAGCTAGGCTTTCCCACAGTAGATGTTGGCACTTTGTTGGCACTCATATGCACCAGTCAGTGCATCCAGGACTCAGCTTGCTGAACAGATTCTCGTTGGTGTCGTAGAAGGGTGAGTAGGCCATGCCCCCAATGATGCCCACCAGGGAATAAAGTACCACCTGCGGTGGTTTTTCACATGCAGAATTCTGGCTGAACCACTCACCGGGTTCCAGCACCGATGTGTTTTGCTGTGTTCTTCTATGTTTGTTCCATGGTTTTCGATGTTTGTATGTTTGGGGAAGTTAGTTGAAGCTCACTGGCTTCAACCAACTCATGTCTCCGTGTTGGTGATTCGCTCCGGAACCAAATCCTTCCACTCCATTGTTGGCGCTAATTGCTGAAAGGCAGGGCGGGTAAGATACAAAGGGCACGAGTCTGCCTTTTGTGTTTCATAGTGATAGGACATGATAGGAATATTTAGCAGTAAACCATCCAATGTTAGGGGCATTTCGGGATATTAAATCGCATGATGCATGCCCATTTGAGCCAGGCCACTGGCTATCGGTAGCCAGCCCCAGCACTGCATTTGCGGAATGCTAATGATCGACCTTTTTTTGATTAATAAATATGCATCTTTGGAGGAAGAAGCCCAAGGTGCGTAAACAATTGCAAACTCTTATTGCTTCGTTCAGGGAATACTGCATTTTACCAAAGGAATAACTCGTGTCTTTTTTGTCGAAGGGGATAACGTATCTTTCAAAGAAGGAAAGATTTTCGAAGAACAACTCCACCTCTTTAAAGAAAGATTGCATTTCATTGGAGCGGTACTACTTTTGTTTGATGGAAAATTGCACTTTTGGAAAAAAGATTGCGGCATGTTGTGTGGACGTGCTGCTTCTGCAAAAAAAACTTTCTCGCTCTGTATGTCTATATATATATAGATATATAGATAAAGACACTGAAGCACATCTGAAACAATATAGATATATATTATTGAAAACAATGTATAGATAGATATATATATGTGTGTGTGTGCAATAAATACATGGATAAATACAGAGTTTTCACGCTGATCGTTTTTGCAAGTCCCAAAAAGTTGCTGCCAAGGTGCTACAAAGGACATGGTCGTCCAAAAGGTGACACCTTGGACAAGTGCGCCTTGATCTGTGGATATTTGAAGGATAGAACCTGATAGAACTGATGGAACCTGACAGGTATGCCATCATAGAATTAAGCAACTTGAGGCGAAAATAATGGTTTACCCAATCTTCAAAACAATCTCTTTTGTATCACGGTCGCGTCCGTCGCGGACAAGGCACCAACCGGCACATCCGATTTCTTCTCATTCACCCAGGATGGAAGTGCACTGGTGAAAGCCTGACAAGGGACGTCGATGATGTAGATTCCGGGTGGCTTGGCCCTTGCCCCGCCCCCAAAAAAAAACATCCATGTCCAATCTTTGATCTCCCGCATTCCATTTTAGCTGTTTAGGTTGATATATCCCAATTGACAGAAAAAATATTAGTACCCTTCTAGGTATCCAAGGTTTGCCCAGCATTTGAAACCACAACTCCCCATTCCTGGATTGTGAATCGGTGAATCCCAAAAAAAATATCTGTTGGAAATGGGGCACCCCTAGCTTCGCCGTAGATCCAAGGGGCGAAATTGAAGAGCACTGTGCCAATCAACGACGACTGAGACGTGGTGACTGAAGGCAAGGCGTTGCGCGGAAAGGCCGGTTCCAGAAGCAGCAAAGCAATCCAAATGGCCTCAGTGGGATGGGACCATTTTCATCATGTTTTATCTTGGAGATATCATAGATCTATTATGATCTATTGAGGTTTAGATACTGCGCATTTTTCCCTGGTAGGTTTGAGAAGTCGTCTGACTCTTTGGAGTGGCTTTTGCACTACATACAGATCAATATAGAAATATAAAAATATATAAATATAAATATATATGTTATATTGTTACTATTACTGTTACTATTATGTTTATCCATGTTTGTTGGCGACAAAACCCCACCTTCACCCTGGCAAAACATCGCCAGGGAGTTGCCATGACGACCAGACCTATCACCGCCAAGTACTGCAGGATCACGTTGTCATCCAGGTTCTTCACCGCAAATGGAGCACAGATTAGAGCCACGGCCAACCTAATGATTTTAATGGACGCGATGAATTTGAAAAATGAGTTTACAATAATAGCTTTTGATATCATATGATATCAAATGATATAAGTTGATATCATATAATATAAGTTGATATCATATGTTAATGTTCCATTGTTTGCCCCCAATAGTAAACGTCACCTTTGGGGTATACCACATTTCCAAGCAAACCCAAGTAGAGTGACCTCAAAAGCCGCAGTGGGAACATCGGAGCAGTTACCCAGCTACGCTCTGGGAATCAAACACTGCGAAAGTACGTTCATTGTTTCCAATCCAAAATCATCATGAATGTATAGATGCAGATCTATGTGTTGGTGTAGGTCTACGTATGTGGATATGAACCCGATAGTGTACCCATATTAGTGCATATATATATATACATATATACTATGTAAGTGTACTATGTGTTAATCTTGATCTTGATATAAGTATATAAAAATTATACAGTAAATGTTATATAGTACAAAATGACCATATATATATATGACTTGCACAACACGAGTTATTCGCGTAGACTCCAAATTCGAGGCTTCGCCCAAGATGCATCGAGCTGGAGAGCACCAGTCGGTCGCCGAAGGGCGTCACCGAATCCGTCTGTGTCCCGCACACCTCGGTGTCCATGACTCGTGCGACTTGAACGGTGGGAACTGGGGTAACCCTGGCGGTTTCACTGCAGAAATTCACTATACACCAGAATCTACCAACTCGGCCAGAAGGGCATGAGTCAAAATTACTGGTAGTTACCAGCCCTAAAAAAAACAAATTTCAGTGTCATGTCCGAAATGTTTATTGGACATATATATACATGATATATATATACCACTACCTTCAGTAGCTTTCGATTTGGGTGTTGATGCGCACCATTGTAATATCACACGCATATTACCTACATTTATATATGTATATACATATACATACATATGTTTGTATATATATATATATATATACCGCATGTATATATTATATATGTATATAGTAACCCAAAAAATCTAGAAAGGCTAAATCCTACTGAAAAAATGTGATTCATTACTGTCCTATCTTTTTGCGCGTTATTCTACGTAATTATATATATGTTTTACCTGGGGCAGATAGAATATGGAAATGTCAACAAAATCCTGAGAAAAATGGGAATATATGGGAATATACTTGCAATATCTTAAAATTGTGATTTTCTATCTACTTTTTTGGATCATTTTGGTCAAGCCCCATGGCTTTCTCCAAGGCTCATAGGCAGCTCGAAGGCCCAACTGCAGCCCTTTGCCGGGGGAGGAACCTATGGTTCCAATATGCGGGTCTTTTCGGGGCTTTTCTGATGGAAAATCTACGAGAAACATCAAGAAACCTATGGGTTTTACATCTTATTAAGTTATGAATGGTTATGATATGTTATGATTTAAATATCACTATGTCCTGTAAATGTTCCTTGAAAAACATCTTTTAACCAATTCCAGGATTAGTGAGATTTTAATTGTTTGGGGGTGACCTCTGGGTGGTCTGTGCTTCCCATGAAATCGGAGAATACAACGTTTTTAAGGTATACTATACGGATGTATAAGGTATACAATAATTAATGAGATGCTCAAGAAGCACAAAAATGAATCTGCACGTGGTAGCAGCTTTGGACTATACCCTCTGGCAATCAAACATGGCCAGCTGAAAAATCTGTCATTGAGTTCGATGACTTTCCCATTAAAACCTCCATTTATAGGGGATTTCCCGGCTAGCCATGCTTGATTGCCAAATGGGAACTCTTTTTGTAGCTGAAGCAAATCACTGTCTGCTGCAGCCTTTGCATATGTGGCCAAGGCAGGGTCACGCTTGGGGCCAAGGTGTTAGAAGTGTGAACTGGGACTAGAAACTACAACCTGCCTAAGGCCTACCTTTAGCATGGGGCTGCATCCACGAAGGCAAGATAAGCTTTGCTTGTTTTGACATGGAGCTCACTGGCCAAATGACATGTCCCTACAACACCAGCGATGGAAAGGAATGGTCCACAAAGCTGGAGATTGAGCAAACAAGAGTCGGACAAAACGATTAGCTTCAACATACACATGCACTTATCCGAGTAATTATGCATATATATCTATATATACATATGATACATATGCCTGTCATGTAGATTATGCACTGTATATCTACATAATATATGATAATATTATCATAGCATAAAGTACGAGTACTTTTCTGTTCTCTTTCTCTCTATAATTAGTATATATATACATATACATATGCATATACATATATATATATATGTATGTATGTATGTATGTATGTATGTATGTATATGTACATATATGTGCATATATATATATATATGTGTATATATATATGTGTGTGTGCGCGTGTGCAAGTGTGTGGTCCAGTCCTGGAGCGCAGCCGTAGACATTCAGCATGATATAGTCCATGACCTGCGAATTTCGAGGAGAAACCCGCGGAAACGACTTCTGGAGCTCCAGTCACTCCAGTCCTGATGTAAAATCTGGATATCCCCATTGAGTTCAATGATTTTTCCACGAAACCCTGTCCATTTTTGTTGGCTTCCCAGCTTGCCATGGTTTTACTGGAGGGCAATACGGATACGGAGATTTCATCTCTGCAAAAAAAATGGTGTATGATGATTTATCATGTTTCTAAATTCTAAATCTCAACCATCTTAAGGGGATTGATGGGGATATTGCAAGTGATAGACGCAACCCTACAAGGTATCCCAAAGTATGCCCATTTCAATTAAATACACAAATATATATATATATACACATATTATACATATGTACACGTCATTTATACAATTTTATATTATACACACACACATATATATATATATATGTATATCAGGAAAACGATGATAAACTATCAGGAAGATGGCGATAAACCACTGGTTTTTTTTCAGTAGCCTCTCTTCAGACGAAGCCAAATCCACCATGCACCACGGCCTGACCAGACTGAATGATCAACGACATGAGGTTCAGGATGGAGTTGATGTGATAACCTCGTCAGAAATGGCCATCGAAGTGCTGGATCTAGCCTCCTGTTTTCATGGTTTGCTGTGGCAAAAGGCTCATAGAATTGATATAGATATAGACATAGATTTAAATATTAGATATTAGATATAGGATATGGATATAGATGATTTACCTGATCAAATGACGATTTTCCATATACATAGCTATGTTAAATTATGATGGGTATTGATTTGTTGTTCAATCTTGCCCCAGGTTTTTCGGTGTCGTTGCTCCACTTTTCAGGGATATAAGGGATGGAAATGGAACATATTTGAAGCCACCAAGCAGATCATCTACGGAACGATGCAGTGAAGCTACACCTCTCCAGGGAGGGATCAATCCCCCAAGAAACACCCTCTGGTAGACTAACATAGCTATGGAAATCACCATTTTTCATTGGAAAATCAACGATTTCGACTGGGCCATGTTCAATAGCAAACGGTTAAATTACCAGAGGGTAACTATATACACTTCAACGTTCCTGTACTTTCTGTGACCCCCCGGTGGGCCAGGGTAAACTCTTGACGATCTCCGGATATCTCCGGATATCTCGAGCGGCAAATCATGGTGCCCACATAGAGCTGATGAGGCAAGTAGAACGATGCCAAATTGGTAAACCTTGCCATGCCGATGATTGGCTCTGGAAACCATTGGAAACCCCAAAAAACTTGGGACCAACAAAAAAATGTGTTTGTTTTTTGTTGGAAAGCTGGGACCGTTGGGAAATGGATTGGTTCAATGTCAAACCTGGAAGCCATGCTTGGCAGCGGCGACAGGGCCGATGAAATGCAGGATTTCTCTGATTGGGAGTGGGGCATTCCGAATGGCACAATTGTTCATGGATTTCCATGTCCCTGCGCGTCCCTTCTGTTTTGAGATGGTTTAATATCTGGGGCAGAGTGTGAAGAATTTGCTTGAGATTCTAAATGGATCACGCACAGAAGTTTTTGGCATATCCAATTCCAATATCTGTCAGACTGGAGAAAAAAATGCAATTTAATATGATAATTACAATTTTAGTCATTGTAAGAAATTCGGAACCCGAAATCATATAAATCACATCCCCAAAAAAGAGATTCGTTTCTCCGGCAACACAAGCGGCGCCAAGTAGCTCAATGGTTTGCTCAAAGTGATGATTTCCTGCCGGGCCGGTGGAGTGTGAAACATATGGCTTTTCCAGCCGGAACTGATTCGCAGAGGGTACCTACATTTTTCATATCTAATCCCATCCTATCAAATGTCTCTAATATTATCTTATCCAATCTACTCCATGCAATGCTTCCGCGAGATTGGATCACTGGGGGGTCAAGATACTGCATATCTCTGCATATCATAAAGGCATGTGTAAACGGACTATGTATATTATACTATAAACAAAATAGTGTTCCCGAATAGAATTGAAAATGTCAGAAACAAAACACAAGCAACTGCAACGAGCAATCAGCACTCTTGCTATGCAGTTGGCTTGTGCGGCTGGGTTTCTGTCAGATGCCAAACGCATCCATCACAAAACTGATTTCATCTGAAACCCAAGATACAGTGGTGGTGTCACACGTCTAATCCACCCAACCC
>Ga0126342_10005732_pt1 | contig 21802 bp, 12 predicted proteins | sample Cyp1metagenome_FD_92528 | JGI IMG/M metagenome (GOLD analysis project Ga0126342, IMG submission 92528) | Coral microbial communities from Lord Howe Island, Old Settlement Bay, Australia - Cyphastrea 1 metagenome | ecosystem: Host-associated > Invertebrates > Cnidaria > Coral ... | reverse complement strand
GGCAGGGAACACTGGGCGTGGATGGTCGTGGTTGAGGTCCGGCAGAGAACACTGTGGATCGCGGGTCGCAGTTGAGCAAGGACGACGAGGACGACGAGGACGACGAGGACGACGAGGACCACGAGGAGGACGAGGAGGAGGAGGAGGAGAGGAGGACGAGGCAGGAGGAGGCGGAGGAGGAGGAGGAGAAGGAGGAGGAGGAGGAGAAGGAGGAGGAGGCAACTGACATAAAATCTAAAAACCCTCACCTGGCAGGTGGGGAACAACAATGGGGATAGAAAAGGTTCTTAATGGTTATTCAACCAAGCATAATCGGAATTCAATGTTTTTTTGGGGAATTCAAAAAATGGGATGTAATAGAATCTTGCTAGAATATTGATGTTCGTGCCTACTTAATGGTGCAGTTGAGGTTACAAATTTGTAGTGGGTACAACCCCTCACAAGTTGGGAGATAGCCTCCAAAAGCTATGGTAGGATATCCACTTTTTTTCTGGAACTGCACTCCCAAGGTCCATGGTGGTGCCCCACCCCCTTTTTTGTCCATTCTAAAAGAGAACATGATCACAACGCCACGCTTTTTTTCGGGGGGTAGCCATTTACTTATGGAATATACATGGGATTATATGGAATAATATGGCATAATACGGAATAATATGGACATATTATGGAATAATATGGAATACTATGGAATATTGATTCTATAGAAGGTGGTGCCTCATAGTTAGCAAAGTTGGTGAACAGAACTTCATTTTCACTAGGGTTTATGGTAGAAATATCTATATTAATGAGAATTATAAACCAACTTATATCTGGGGTGGGGCACCGCTTGTATGATATAGAATATAAATGGGATATTATATGAGTTGTCATTGGATATAATTAATGGAATATTACATAATTGGATGAACGGGATATGAACTTCCCAGAATAGGGATACAAACATTGCTTAAAAGTTTTTTTTTTAAATGCAAGGTGAGGCCCCCATGTATAAGTTGGTGTATAGCCTCATCTAACCAGTTTGTTATATCTCCCTAATCAATCCAAACATTATTGTAGTTATGTTCACCAACTTAGCTATCATAAATCAGCAAACTACCTCTGGTAAATTAACATAGACCCTGAAAATAGCCTAGTTTTAATGGAAGCTAATCTTCCAACCCCGATGACTGCCAGGGTCGAACTGTTAATTTACCAGAGGGTAAATCCCATTAGATCCCATTCAATCACCATTGAATTCCATTAAAGTCTCACTAAATCCCATTAAATCCCATTAAGTTCCAGTAAACCACCATTTTCCTATGATTTTCCTATGGTTTTCCTATGGTTTTCTTCCATTAAACCACCATTTTTGGTTGGATAAGTTACCATTTTCCGACTCCAACTGTTGCGATTCCATCGAACCTCCAGCGACTTTCAGGGTCGATGGGCTATGGCATTGGTGACAGGATTTTCGACGACGAGGTCCGCTAAAAAAACCGGGCGGGGCATGGCAGGCGATTCTAAATTGGCTTATAAACCCCATGAAACCATAGGACAACCATAGGAAAACCATGGGAAAACCATAGGAAAATGGTGGTTTAATGGGATTTAATGGGATTTAATGGGGTATACCCTCTGGTTATTTGTTACATAGCCATGGAAACCATGGCCCATAGAAATAGATGGTTTACCTGGGCTTACCTATTAAAAATGGTGATTTTCCATGGCTATGTTAAATAACCAGATGGTATCTATCGCAGATAAATCTATGGTTTATGGTAGATATAACGAACTAGATAACTATGTTTGGTAGTTATCTAGTTCGTGAAATATCTACCATAAACCATAGAATTCAGCCACTTTTTTAGTTTCGTCAGCAGGAGAAGAAAATGAGCAACAATGGGGCGGAAAATCTTCAGCCGTGGAGATTTTGTTGGGAAAATATGATACGGTTGGTGGTGCCCCAGTTCGTTAGCTAATAAGTTGGGGCTTACATAACTCCAATTTCATTCTGGTTTATGGTAGACCTATAGTTGATGGGGTTATAAACCAACTTATAACTGGAGGGGCACCACCTTGTAGGGACAAAAACAACAACAGCAACGAGGGTTGTTTGAGCCAAAAAAAGGTCTTTTCGCGAGCAAACTCTGCGATTTAAGCTAGGAAGGACATTTCTACCAAGTCAAATAATCAAATAATCGCAGAGTTGGTAGAAATGATAATTATTTGATTATTTGACTATCAAGAACGATTTCCGTTCTTATTCTTACACTGTGGGCTTATCTTTTTATTGCTTATTATGTGAACAGAATTTGTTGGTTACACCCACAAATTTTATGACTATTGCCAGTCAGAACCATATTTTTTTTGTCATGACAATTCTTGTTGATTGAATCTCGACTAGTTTGATAAACACCGATGATTGCTGATTACATGACTAATGATCATGTTCACTGGTCGTATCCGAATTCTTGCCAGTGAGATGTCTATTTTAAAAGTTGCTTAAATTGGCAATATGTCAATCTGTCTCTTTTTTTGCTGGTCAAATAGTGTCATTTTTTGCTGGTGAAATCTTCGATATTTCAATCCGCGTTTCCTGATGGCTAAATCTGGCTAAATCCCTCCAGAAGTGCCGTGTGATGGTTTCCAGCCTGGAACTTCCAGGTTAGGTCCCGAAGTTCAACACCAGGACAGGGGGCGAGAGCTCAGTGTTTCTGCGTACGATGAGAGAACGAAATATCGATAGACATTCATGGGAATCCTGGGGATTTTCAAAGAGATTCTCCAAAAATGAGGTGATTCAAAGAATAGTTGATAATCCAAAAACAGTTGATTAGAGATTCTTTGAAGTTGACAATATTCTGGGGATTTTCCCATCTGATTCAAAGAACAGTTGATTCTTTGAAGTTTCCATATTCTCCAGACAACATAACCATGGGAGGGTGTTTCCGGTCCATTTTCCCCCGAAGATGCATTCCAATGGCTTGTTCTTTCCTGGCCCCCTGAAGAAAAGTCAAAACCACTTGAATAGGAGGATGACTTGATGATATTTTTGCTATTTGCTATATTTATTTCATCCCCCCTATGTCTCTTTGAGAAATCCAGATTTTTCCTCATAAAATCAATGGAATTTTCAGAATCCTAAAATGGGGGTATATGGGGGTACGTAAACGTACCATATTTTTGGCCATATTTTCTGTGTATACCATATAAATCACCATATATTTCCCATATCTTTCCAATAAACCCACCATATTTTCTGGGGATATCTCCAATTTAGGTTCCTGAAATTCCCATCGATCAAATCCCCGGACTTTTTCGCTTGGTAGCCTTGGCACTTCCGCCTGTTCCAGGCTCCTTGGGTCCTGAAAAAGATGCCATGGAGGGCGGCGTTGCAGCTCTTCTGGGCCTGGAGAACGAGGAGTTTTTCGCGTTTTTTGTGCGGTTGGATCACTTCGATAGTGATTGTCCATGGAAAATTCGAGAAAATTCCACCAATGTTAATGATAACCATGGGATTTAATGGCTTTTAATGGTTCTTAATGGACATCTCATAGAATATTTCCCACTTCATGGGAGTTTGATAGCATTGAGCCATATTTTAATGGTGGTTTTAATGGGATCCTAATGGGATTTTACTGGGATTTAACAATCAACAACCGTTGGTGTCTGAACATGTTCATGGGAATTCAGAGGATTTTTAGTGGGATTTGCTGGATTGAATGACCAACCATGGGTTACCCTCTGGTAATTTAACGGTTAGCTATTGAAAATGGCCATTTATAGTGAGTTTTCCCATTAAAAATGGTGATTTTCTATAGCTATGTTAGTTTACCAGAGGGTTAGTTTTTGTTTTTGATGATCAACTAGTGGCTTCTTGGGATTTCAATGTGATTTTCCATGGAATATGTCAATTGCATTTCATACAGGGTGGGCCCCCATAGTTAGCTAAGTTGGTTTATAACTATAATAACAATAGTGTATTCTGTATGATACTTATGATTATATTTAGATGGGCTTTTCTCAACCAACAAACATAACTAGGGGGCCCCATCCTGTAGGGTTTTTTCTGGGATTTCAAGGGGGTTTTATATCAGTCTATCGGATCACAAATTAGAGACCTAAGGGACCACAGATTCAAGTCCAATTGTGATTATTATACGTATATTATTAAATACTACTATTATTGTTAATAGTATTTATATTATTATTATTATATTTATCCATAGTATTTATCAAACCCATATTTATCGTATTTATGATCCATCCTTTCATGGACCATGGTGGGACCAAATTGCTGGTGCTAAACGTAGTTGCTGGATGGGTTGCTGGGGGTTGCTGGGATGATGAAATTACTATCAATGGATTGGTTTAAGGGACAATTTACAGGAAAACCCCATATTTAATGGGAAAATCTATGGTTTCCTGTAGATTTTCCCTTAAACCAATCCATTGATACTAGTGATGAAATGGATCATTCCCGAAAATTCCCTACGTAAAACGCACCAGTAAGTAATGAGAAATGACCAAATTTTGAAATGAACATATTTTGAAATGTAATTGAAATGGATTTTGAAATAGACCATATTGAAATAGACCATAGTTTGAAATCCAATGTGCTTTTTTCTGCCAACAGTTGAGCAGTTTTGAAAAGAATATGTTGTGATTCTAAGTATCAATGTGAATTGGGGTTCAGGGGTTTAACTTTTGAAGATATGCTGATGATTTGATTGAACAAAAACACATGGGATTTGCATGTTTTTAGCCATTGACTATAGGGGTTTCAAGAGGTTTAATGGGATTCTCATGGATCAAACCCTATGAATAATGAGATAACCATGTCTCAACTGGTGCGGGATTTCTTCCATTCACAGTATTATCCCTTACTTTTGGATTCTTATTCTTCTATTGCTATTACTATTTCTGTCAACCCTTGAAACCCCTATAGTCAATTGCTATTACTCCTGGATTTGCATAGTACCCCTTATTACTATTCCCATTATCCCCATAATCCCAGATTATATTCTTGTAGAACATCAGCATTGCAGGTAAATTATCATAGATTATCGAACTACATAGGCAATTTCCATAGTTTATACTATATATATAGATATCTTAGTTTACCAGAGAAAAAACACTCGTATCTCTATAGTGTCGTAAACCGAACAAACCATCTCCAAAATCACTATTTTTATTGGTGATATGGAACATCACCATTTCTACGATGTAAATCAACGAACTTTCTATGGCCATGGCTTCAATAGCAAAGTGTAACAAATTACCATTTGGGGTAAATTTCCATCACTAATCACCAATAAATTCTCATTAATCACCATTAAATTCCATTAATCACCATTAAATTCCATTAATCACCATTTTTGCTAGAGTTAAATCACCATTTCTGTTGGTTAAATCACAATTTTTGCTAGTTAAATCCCAATTTTTGCTAGTTAAATCCCCATTTCTGTCGGTTAAATCACCACAAAAATCACTAGTAAAATTTCCAGAGGTGATCTCCCTCTTCCCTGGGGCCCCCTGGAGGACAACCTTCAGCTTCAACGTCTGCATTGAAGCCATGGCTCAGCGACCTTCACATGCCTTGGGGTTTCTCGGTTTGATCACTGAAAGGCTCCATTTTTTGGACCCTTTTTTGTTGCATAAAATGGGTAGTTATGCATTAAAAAATAACATGTTGCTAGGTCATCACTCATTTTTGATGCTTAAAACTTGTTGGTTCTAACTTACAACTGCATTTCATCACTTGGAAAACATGTTGATGGCTTTTAAACTGCGAAAATCTATCAAAAACCCTTGATTCAAGCATATTCAAGCATGATCTTCCGAAACTCCCAGTTCAAACTTCACGGCACAGGCTTCAAACAATCTCAGATTTGTCCCCAATTTTCTCTGGGGTCAACCCCCAACGCAGCCGCCGTGCCGGGTGCGTTCCGAGGCTTCTGCGACACCTGCGGCAGCAGGGGCTGCAGTGTGACAGCGCCACCTGGGGCGGTTGCATCTTCGCCACCCGGAAGAGTTGGCGCAGGGCCTTGGGGCTTCTGACCCAGCTGAGGCGCCCATTACGTGAAGCGAAAGACTTCAGGGGGGAGAAATTTGCTTCATATGAAGCTTGGGAAGTGAAAAAAGATGGAGGGATTTTCTGATAGCTGCTGGATTTCAGGTGCATATATATATAATTATATATATATCTGAAGGATTTATCTAAGAGATTCTGGGGATGATTTGGGTCAGAAGATTTCATAGGGCCCAGCAGACATAGGCATTTTATAAGTCCTCATTGATGGTCGCTCTTGGTTGAAATCACATAGTTTTTGTGGTAGCAATCCGCATGTTTACCCCAAAGATTGATATGGTACAAACTCCCATACTGCTATATCCCTCAGTATATCCCATCAGCCATCCCATGAACTAGCCATCCAACAATTCATCATTCAATATATCTATATCATTCTATATCTATCCCATGTATCCGTACATAGCAACCCCAAAGAAGCTGCAACGAAGTAACATCGTATCACTATTTAAATATTGAGTTTAGAGCTTCGACCAAATTCTCTCGATTTGGGGGGTTGCCCTATAAGAAAATATAATCCCATGCATATACAATGCATATGTAATTATATATAATTTCACATAATTATATAATTTCATATAATTATATATATATATATATATATCATACACACACATATGTATATATATACACGTATATATAAACATATCCCATATATTCTTCCCCGTAAATCTCCCAACCACCCATGGCACCCATGGCATCCATGGCATGTCATCGGCGCAGCACCAGGCGGCAACTGCGCTGGGAACTGGATCAACACATGGCCGCTTCCGGATCTGTCCGCTCGGCGTTCCCTGATCTTCACAGCCCCTTGGTTTCCGGAGGAAAACCATGGGAAAACCATAGGAAAACCATAGGAAAATGGTGGTTTAATGGGATTTAATTGGATATACCCTCTGGTTATGACTAATATAGCCATGGTATAGATGGCCCTAATCGAAATAGATGGTTTACCGTTCTTAATAGCATGGTGATGGCTTCCATGGCTATGTTAGTCACAACCAGATGGTAATGCTGTGAAATGGTGTGATTAATGATTATTAATGATGATTAATGATGATTAATGTGGTTAAAACATAGGATTTACCATGGGATTATGGTGATTTAGCGGGGACAAATCCATGGAATTCCCCTAGAAAATGGAGGTTTTAATGGGAATAATGTGGTTAAAACAATGCCATACCCATTTGGGAATGGTTTACACCACATATAAAAATTGTGATTTGGGGGATGGTTTATTCTTGTTTTACCCACATTAGAAGAAATGGTAAGTCATCAAATCATCTATAAATTGCCCATAGCTATGTCAACCTACCAGAGGGTATACCTTCCAATACATGTCATAGTATTCCCTGAAAAAATCATTGGATTGATTTTGTTGGGAACATCTAGAAGAAACCATTGTTTTGACCATCAAGTTGCTTGCAGTTTCTTGTACATTTTCCTTTGGATCATTCCAATTTCAGGAGTTCAAAATCGCCTGGTGATGCCAACCTGTTGCGATACCAACTTTTTAAGGTGGCCTAGGATCCCATAACGGATGCATCCCCTAGGGTGATTGGCAGGGCGTTTCTTCCATTGCTAACAAACATGTTTGGAAGCCTCCAACACTCATGAATCATTTACCCGGTTTTCACATTGGTATGTTAAGTTCGTGCCTTCTGTTTTTCTCACCTGCCATGACCATTCGGATGTTGTCCCCCATGTTTGTTGGTTGAAACATATTTATTTCTGATAAATTTTAGTATATTCTTTTCTATGATTTCTTCTTCATATGGCTATGAATCAATACCTATTAATACCATTTTTAGGGGGATGAACATCCATTTACCAGCTATTTTGATTTGAACTACAGGGGTACAAGGTTTTGACCCACTGCCATATATAAATCCCCATGGTATTCCCTTAGCCTTAGCACCCCATGGCCCATGGTCCATGCTGGGTTTTTACAGCTCACGGGTATCGCTCCGAGGCCTGGTTGGCGCCACGAACGCAGCGCTGGGCTCTTGTGCTTTGGGGAAACGCTGGCGCAACGCTGTGGATGTGCTAAGTCATCTAGGCCGTTTCGCCGCATCGTTTCGCCGCGGGACGGTTGGAGTCTTTGGGCGGTGAAGGTTGAGAGTATGATGGATTGACCATCTGGGATACAAACTGGGTGAAGGATTGATACAAAGTTTTTGGAGTATGAAACAAAATCTGGAAACCAGAAGGTGCCCCACCTATGTTTGGTGCTTTATAAACCCCATATGAATACTGTAGTCACTAGTAGTACAATGTAGCAATATCATAAACCAGAGATTACTGGAGTCATATCCATGTTTTGGTGGGTTCTTTACCAAGCTCTGCTGTGCTTGGTGATGCCGATATTTGCTTGATCATCGGGGTCATCGGGGTTGCAGAATGTTTCAAGTCATCAATGGATACAAAAAGTCATCTATATCTATATCTATATCTATATCTATATCTCTCTATATATATAAATAGTCTGATCCAAGATTTGGATATAATCTATAAAATATTTATAGATTTATATACCTATTAATCAATGGATTCATATCATTGGATGGCATCATCAAACATCCCCTGCCCTCGGGCGATGGAAACCTAGTGACGTGATACCTGAAGCATCACATGATTTTAACACACCTGAAAACTTTTCAGATATGGAGCTTTCCAATTCATGGGACTAGCCCTAAATCATCCATTCTTGACTTGGTATTCTGCTTGTTCATGCGCCAAGAGGGATGTTTTGAGTTGCTTCTTATCTGGCCGTCATGGTCCGCATCACAGGTCGCGTCAGCCTTCAGGGGAACGAGATCAGTCGTCAGGCGTTGGTGGCTTCATTTGGTGCAGGCGCTGGATCTGACCCAGCAAAGATTTCAGGGTTGACTCTGGGATGATCATGATGATCAAGAAACTGAGTGGGATCTTGATGGAAACTTAGTGGGATTATAAAGAAATCTTCTAATTGAGGGTTAATTTGATAAAGAAACTTAGTGGGATTTCACCATCAAGATTCGTTGACTGTATCAATATGATTGAGATTGATTTAACCCCACAAAAGATGGGGGGCTTTGACCAAGCACAGATCGATGATTTACGTCGTAAATAACCAGAGGATAAGTTTTGAATAGGTAAATAATCTACAATGTGAGGCCCCCAAGATAGCTAAGTCGGTTTATAACTCCAATAACTATGGTTTATGGTATTTATAACTATAGTTACTGTTACCGGGGCTTATAAACCAACTTATATCTTGGGGGCCTCACATTGTAGAATCATCAACACATGGGCCATTTTCAGTAGCTATGTTAAATAACCAGAGGGTCATTTCCCAGTACAATCCCCATTTTTGTTGGTGAAATCCCCATTAATCACCATTAAATCCCCATTAAATCCCCATTGAATCCCCATAAAATCCTCCTTGCTATCCCCATTTTTGCTGGTGAAGTGAATTTTTTCCCTGGTTAAATCCCCTGTTTCTGTTGGTGAAATCCTCCTTGCTATCCCCATTTTTGCTGGTTTTTTTCTCCGAAAATCCTCCGGAGATGTCGGACCCGATGTCAGGCGTGGCATGTCCTTGGCAGCTGCTCCTGCGCTTCCCTGGCGCTGCATCGGCCGTGGCCAAACAACAGGCGCGACTCTGCGGCCCTGCGGCCCTGGGGGCCTGGGGGGCCTGGGGGGCCTGGGGGCCTGAAGTGTCATAGGATTGTCGTCAGGATAATATTGGTAATTAAATAGGACTAATCGTACTGTATCATAATTACATAGATCCCATTCCCATTCATAATATTCATAGGTCAGTACCTCTTCAGGTCACTTATAATTAACTGGAGTTACAATCCATTGACGATTCCTGGGATGAGAAAGCGAGTACCATCCCCATTTGGGCTCGCCCGAGGAGTGGGCTCGCGCACTGACGCTGTACGATGGAGTTCTACAGCCAGATCCTTGCGCGCGCCACGGACTCCACGATGGCCAAGTCTCCCCTAGCGTCCCATCAAAGCCTGGGGATTTCACAATCAAACATACCCTCTGGTTATGTCAAAATAGCTATTGAAAATGGCCCATGGAAATAGTGGATTTACCCATTGAACATGGTGATTTTCCATAGTTATGTGAAAGTTTACCAGAGGGTATTGTGGATGGGCCAGCGAAATCCTGCACCAGCTTGGCTGGTTGGATGCTTGAAACCCGAAAAAAATGGGATCAACCAAGATCCACCACCTATCAACTGGATTTGTTTGTTCTTTTTCTTCATCCACAGTAGCAGCTTTAACCATTAGACAAGGGATTCAACTTTTGATGGTTTCAATCCCACTCATTGCTGGTAAATTGGGGGGATGGTTCACTGTTACGTTAAAGCTCATTGCTGGTTTTGTGAAGCTGTAGGATTTTTTTTCATGTCAGATACTGTGGATGGAGGAAATCCTGCACCAGTTAGTAGATGGGCAGTTTATCCCATTGCAATCCCATGAAATTTACAGTGTTAAATTAGTTCCCATTGCAGTTACCCTGCCTGGTGCAGGATTTCGCAACCAAAAAAAACGTATTGCCTGTTGAATGGGATTGAACCATGGGATTTCAAGGAGGTTGAAGTATGGGATACCACCGTCAAGCATGGATCATGACGGATAATGTCAGTATGTCTGATATGGGTATGGTCGGTCAAAACCATGAGACCGTTGAGGTCTTAGCAGCAGAATATCCACATGATGAATCCTCGAATCCTCGACTTTGATTATCGATGAAGCGTTCGATTTGTTTGGACATTGAGGATTGAGGAGGTTGTAACCGGATGGTGAAAAAAGTGGCTGAATTCTATGGTTTATGGTATAATTATAGATAACTATAGACATATAACTTACAACCATTATTATAGATAGATGACTATTATGGTTATAATTATTATATATATAACATCATATAACTATAGTAGTCATGGGGTTTATAAACCAACTTAGACTTGGGGGGCACTATCCTGATCTGAGTGATTTTGGGAGGATGATCTCTGTGAAACGTCGCCAGTGCTGTCGCAGACCAAACCCCCGCCACGTGACGTGTAGTGACAAATTCAGAGCCGAGAGTTTTATTAGATTATTAGAACATCTTCCACCTTCAATATTCAGATGATTTCCTATGGCGCTTGGTCCAAATTCCAGAAATTCTGTTCGTGCCAGATATATTTCTAGTTCTGTCATATACTGATTTCCGTGGTCTTGACTGCCCCGCAAAGAGGGGTGGTGCATAGCTGTCAAGACAGTGGGGCACCGTCATTTTTTAAGACCAATACATGTCAAAACAGTGTAGGATGGTGCCCCCCAGGAATAAGTCGGTTTATAAACCATTACAAACCCCATTAACTATAGTTATATCTACATATAGCTACCATAAACCATAGAATTGGCAGTGTGTCAAAACCTTGTACCCCTGGTGAACATCAAAATAGCTGGTAAATGGATGTTCATCCCCCTAAAAATGGTACTTATAGGTATTGATCCATAGCCATATAGCTACCATAAGCCATAAACCATAGAATTCAGCCACTTTTAAGGCACCTAGCCATGACTGAGTTTTTCAATTGGAACCGAAACGGTCATGGCCCGGTCATGGCCAAGGCTTGGAGTGGTCATGGAGGTTGGCCTCACAATGAAGGCAGGACTTGAGATGGGATAAATCGTGGATACCCCCCAAAAAAGTTAGATAATCACATTAGCATTTAACAACTAAAACTGGTTGGTGGTTTGGAACATTTTTTATTTTTCCATATATATTGGGAATAATAATTCCTAATCCCAACTGACTAGTATTTTTCAGAGGGGTTGAAACCACCAACCAGAAAACGTTGAGGTTGAACAAGATTTAATGGGATATTCCATCGGGTATAGGGATTTAAAAAGATGCATAGCCATTCCCAAAAAAGGGACCAGAAAGTGTTTCCCAGAATGGTAAAGATTCTCTTTCGAGATACGTTCCAGGATTCCAACTTTTCTATTTTTTGGAGGTTGCGGTTGCGAACCAAACCATGGCTTTCGGGGGGAAGAACCAAGCGATGGCTGGGTCGTGGGTGGCATGATTCTTTCAGGGAGGATTTCCTATCGCACTATGAACTAGGTTAATTAATCTTGAAGTGGTATCAATGAGATTATCTACGTTCACCAGCTCAGAATTTGTCATTTTTTGCAGGGTATTGGCATGGATTGGCCATGGTTTATGGCATTGTTTTACCCAGATTTTCCATGATTTTCCTAATGTTTTTCCCATGATTTCCCAAGATGCCAGGACACTATCTGGTTGGTGGTTTGGAACATTTTTATGACTTTCCATTCAGTTGGGAATGTCATCATCCCAATTGACTTTCAGTCCATCATTTTTCAGAGGGGTAGGTATACCAACCACCAACCAGCTATGATTGAAAATATATTTGGCCACGACCTGGAAATTCTGAGGCCTCGCCTGGATACAAAGATGATGTTCATCTGCTCCGTCAGATATGCCTACACTATTTGATTTACCCTGAGGTCATTTGGAGGTTTCCATAGTCATGGGGGTACCCCAATAGCTGGAAGGTTTATAAGGGAAAATCCTTTTAAGATGGATGATTTAGGGGTACCCCAATTTATGGAACATCACCGTTTTTAATGAACGGTGAATCATCAATCATCTATACACAGGCCATGCTGTTCATAGCAAACTGGTAGCCATCACAGAAGGTAACCCATATTTTCATCCCAACTTAAACCCCAATGATATCCCATTAGATCCCATGAAAAACCACTGTTTATTATCATCCCAACTTCAATGGGAATTTCAGGATCCTAAAATGGAGGTACTGTACCATATAAGGCTGTATTTTGTGGGGATATTCCCTTACATAGCCCTGACAAATAGGCCTTATATATGGTAGGTACCTCCAATAAATCGGTTCCTGAGATGGCCAGTGAATGGAAACTCCACCATTTACATGGCAATTTTCCCATTAAGACCTCCAAGACCTCCATATTTCGTTGTTTTTTTGGCCCACTAAAACTTCCATTTAGTAGGGGGGAAGTTACCATTAAATCCTCCATTTAGACGATATTTTACATAGCTATTAAATCCCATTAATCATTAAATCCCATGAACAACCACCATTTTCCTATGGTTTTCCTATGGTTTTCCTATGGTTTCAATCTGTGCTTGTCGTTGTTGCGCCCAAAAATCCACCGCCAGGCAGCCCCCAAGCTTTGCGAGGAGAACGCACCGAGAACTGGGTCCTGGATGGTCCGGGGGGGACGAAGGATAAAAACGGTTTTCTACTGGGTACCCTCTGGTAAATTAACATAGACCCTGAAAATCACCAATTTTTAGAGGAAACTAATCTTCCAACCCCTATCTACCAGGGTCTATGTTAATTTACTGGAGTGTAATTTATGGAACATATGGTGATTTATGGGAAACATATAAGAAAATAGCTATTGACTGAAAATGGCACATTTATACTTAGTTATGGGATGTTATGGGAAATATTGTGATTTATGGGACATATATGGGAAATATGGTGATTTATGGATGTTTACCCTCTGGTAAACGTTTACAGTTTGCGAACTGGAAAATGGCCCATGGAAATAGTTGATTTACCTATTCAAGATGGGGATTTTCTATAGTTATGTTAGTTTACCGGAGGGTAAATATGATTAAATGGGATTAATCTCCAAGAATACTGGTTGTTTATGGACATGTAATTTCAATCTGATTGGACTATGTAATTAGCACATACCAACAACATATACTCAGACCCACAGATGGTTGGAAGCAGTACTTGGATTTTTGCATGTAAGGGGTACCTGGCTTTTGTGTCATCTCACCACTTCTGTTGTTTAACGGGCCCCTCTTGTTGCCTCCGTAACTTTCCAATTACTTGGTTTGGAACATTTTTTATTTTTCCATCCATTGGGAATGTCATCATCCCAACTGACTTTCATATTTTTCAATATGGTTAAAACCACCAACCAGAAATATATATATATATATATAATATATAATATCAGTAGTTGCTGGGTATTACCAATGTTAGGATAAGAATATTATATGTATTATATGTATATATATATATACATATATATATATAACCGGTTTCCCATTACTTGTTGCCCTTTTATGGGCGTTTCTCAACATTGGGCCCCCACGTTGACGACGACGACGACGACGACGACGACGACGACCTGAGCCGTAACGACTGGGATGGATTTTTGTTGCTGCCCCATGACCTGAGAATTATGATTGGCAGCACCAATTATTATGAACCATGATGAATTGAATATTAACTAACATTATATTACTAACCACTATTAATCACTATTAGCCACTATTAATCACTATTAGCCACTAGTAATCACCATTAATCACTATTAACCACTATTAGCCATTATTAACCACTATTAGCCACTATTAATCACTGTTACTAACCATTAAGCAGTATCGCAAGTCTTTCCGCGTCGAAGCCCATCCCAAGTGCCCATGACGGATGGTGCCCGTGGAGGAGTTACAGCAGTTGGGCCTTGAAGCGGCACGCCTCAGTGGAAGAAAAAAATGCCGCGGATTTTTTTTTCGGGGACGGACTGGGGACTTTCAGAGTGAGAACCGGTGGTTGAAAGCTTTAGTGATCAACTCATATTCTCATATTCAATTCAGGATAACTTAAGGTGCCCGCAATTCAGAGAGCTAAGGCATCTTAAATGCTAAGCTGGTTGATCACTAATACCGGGGTCACACAAATCCAGTCCCATAGATGATATAGATGTCCCTTTCCCATTGGTTGCGATAGATTAATAGAGGGGTCATCCCCATTACCATCTGGTTATTTAACAGTTCGCCATGGAAAATCACCATGCTATTACATAAGTTTGGTAAACCATCTATTTCTATGGGCCATGGCTTACCATGGCTATGTAACAAATAACCAGAGGGTAAACCTGCCCATGGTGACGATAGATAGATAAGCCCCCCAGTTATAAGTTGGTTTATAAACCATGAAATAACCACCATGAAAACTAGTTCGTGAAATATCTACCATAAACCATAGTTTATTCGTTTATTCAACCACTTTTTTTAGGCAACTGAAGCATATTTTCCATATATTTTCCAGTAAATCACCATATTTCCCATATATTTCCCATTGAACCTTCCATCCCTTCGGCCCTCGGCCCATCTGAATCTTCTTCCCGTTAGTCAAGATATCGATCCTAAGAGGACATCAAGAGGACATCAGAATCTCAACGGTGACCGGACATCATCCCATTCCCCGAAATATAAAAATCATACATCTGGGTACATTATAACGACCTCACTGTCCTCCCTCACTGGAAATCATGGTTAGTAAGGGAAATCATCCCCAAATGGCCTTAATTCAGGTTAGTGAAATATTATTTCATTTGCCCAGATACATGGGAATATCAAAATCATCATAAACATGTCTATAAAATGGGTATATATATATACCGTATTAATTAATATGACTATGACTATTCGATATCAATCATAAATGGGATGATGTCCATAAATATTCCATTAATGTGTATATATGCATATATATATATATATATATCTAAAGACATCATCCCATTAATGGTATATCTCAATCAATATAAATGGGACAATCATTCCATTAATGTCTACAAAATGGGTATATTAATACCGCATTAATTAATATGATTATTTTCATGGATATGTTATGTCTATAGATATGGGATCGTGGGTATACTCAAAAAAAAATCTATATAATGTGGTTAAAACAATCACCAAACAAGCCCATTGAATATGATTTCAATGAGGGGAATGGGATGATAACTAGCCCAAAAAAAATCATTCCCCTGAATGACGGATAATAATAATCATAATGGGTGAAGACATGCCCCATATGATTTCAATGTCTCCACCCAGCCCCTTAGAACATCGTCCTGGCTCAGGTTCCCAGACGCTGGTGGTCACCGATTCGCTCATTTCCATCCCGGAAGACCCGCCGGAACTGCTGATGGATGCGCAGTAGCCGGAACGGAGTCAGGGTGGCTGCGATCCATCCCTGTTGGTTGATGATGAGTTCGGGGATGATACTACCCATATGCGAACCATGGTGCTGGAATATGAATCCCAACATTTGCCCTTAAAATCACCCAGTCATGTAGGTAAATATACCATACATGGAGCATACGGGCTATCTACCCTTCATATATTGGGGATAATTAAATACTCCAAGAACGGGGAATCCCGATTTTAACCAGGATTAAATGGAATGATAGAGGGATTTTGGTTCACACTGCTCATGTGTTTGTGGCGAACGTACCTTTTATGCAGCATTTTATGTACCTTTGGGCTTGAGGCTTGCAGCATTTCTATGCCGCAGATATTGCTTAGATCCCATGAATATATCCTCGCTCTGTATACCACTATGAATAGCATTCTTTGATATTTTCCCCTAAAATACATTATGATCCTATCCGACTTACAGATATTTGGGACCATTTAAATTATGTTTATTACTGGGATGGGATGAGTTATAGTTTGAGCAAAGGGTACCTATGAACTATAGTTATATCCTCCTAGTCAACCTTTGTTAATTGTAGTTCTAAACCAAATCCTATGGAATATTGTATAATATGAAGATATGTACCTATGAACTATTAATGGGATATTGATAGTACCTAAGTATGAACACCTAATCCCATTAATATCCCTATTGTACCTATTAACATCTAATCATACTTATATCCTCCTAATCAACCCTAATTGTAGTGGTTGCACCAAATCCCCAAAAACTGGTACTTATGGTAGTTATAAGCCAAATTAACCCTAGTTATGATTAGTAATAGTGTGATATGTATCTAGAAATTAGTTAATATGATAATAATAAAAACAATAATAATAATAATAATAAATAATAATAATAATAAATAAAAAAAATAAAAAAAATAATAATAATAATAATAATATATATATATATACACATTACCCAATCATGTATCTAGTAAACCCAAATTCCCACCAAAAAAGCTAACTATGGAACACCACCTTCTCATCACTTCCGAGGTACTCCAAAGCCTTGGCCTACCACGCCCGCGATGACGCCACCTCCGTCCTCCAGGACTCGCCCGAAACGCGGCGGAAGGGCTGGGCGCGGATTGCGCTGTCCCTGGGCCGTGGTTGAACGGAAGGGCTGGGCAAAACCCTTCGGTTGGGGCGGGGGTCACCAGGGTCGCCATGGATGTTTTTTTGGGAAAATCCTGGCGAAGATGAGAAAATCATTGGAACATCATGACAACATCGTCGGATAATGGCTATTTTAATGGGAAATAATGGGAAAAATTACCGTGAGAATGTAATGGGGGCATAATGGGATAATTGTATATAATTATGGGATGGATCCAACCAACAGTCAAAACTTGGAAATCCCCTTTAAATCGATGTTGATCGCTGGGAAAATCATCGAAGTGAACGTGGGGTTTTCCAGCATTTCACAGGTTTGATTGCAGGAGGGTAAATTCAGTGTATCTGGGTAACTATGGTGCCTGGGTAGAGAAACTGATAGACACTTCCATGATTCTCCCATTTGAATCCATGTATCTGGGTAAATTTGATCACGACCGAACCCTGTCCTCCCGAACCCTGGAATCATGGCAAATAAGTATAGGGAAATCATCCCCTTCTATGGCCGAACTCTTCAGGTTAGTGAATTATTATAATTTACCATGAGTGTATGGTGATGACATCACTTTCGAGGTAGTGGGTGGGTTAATAAGCTATCTCTTGGCCTGTAGCCATGAAATGATGGGTAATCAACGAACAGACATAAGATTAAAACATATGACATGGGTATATACTCGGTATATGGCCCCCAGTTATAAGTTGGTTTATTAAAAAATATAAACCATGAAATAACCCCCATGAAAACTAGTTCGTGAAATATCTACCATACACCCTAGTTTATTCAGCCACTTTTTTAGGCAACGGTTCGAACGCGATCGCTCGACTGGGGGACCAATCCTATCTATATATATCCCATTAAATCCCATTAAACCATCATTTTCCCATGGTTTTTCCTATGGTTTTCCCATTAAGTTACCTGTAAAATGTTTAAGATGTTATTTTCCATCCTGTTTGGGATGATCCCAGCTGTCCTTAGCGACGTAAATACATGGGCTCACTGCCCCTTCGAAGTTACGTAGCTTTAGCAACTTTAGCGTATCCCATTCGTATTCCCATCCCCATGTCCTGGATTTACCCGGCCTGGTAAACTGTTACATAACGAACTGGAAAATCCATGAAACTTATTGAAACTTCAGCCACTTTGAATGGGAAAACTCACTATTTCGACTGGGCCATGGCTTCAATAGCAAACTGTTAGTTTACCAGGCCGGGTAAGTTGATGTGGTTTTCTTTTTCCATTAGTTGATCCATTGGTTGTTCCATTTTAATATGCCACCCGAATCAGCAAATCCAATGTCTGCGAAAAAAAACGAACAACGACATCTTTTTTAAGGTGGTGTCCTCTATAGTTATATTAGTTATATTGATCACAATTTATTATCCCACCAGCTATCGTTGTTTTCATCACCCCGCTAGTATGTTAACCTAGTCTTACTGGTGCGTTTTACGCAGGGAATTTTCGGGAATGATCCATAATAACTATTAATCATCATCCCAGCAATCCCCAGCAACCCATCCATTCCCTACGTAAAACGCACCAGTAAGTAGTTTATCAACCACCAACAGGTGGCACTTTTTGGGGCACGAAACGTTGACGAAACGTGGGCGAAAATCCTGAGGTTTACAACCTTCTTCAACCCCGGTGGACTGGCAGATGGTGAAGTGTGGATACCAGAGGCGGAAACTGGGACTGGACGGGGTCACCAAAAATGGAGTCCCTAGGTATTTCACCAAGCATGGGGGAGCATAAAAATGGGGGATTTAAGTATACTCAACTGTGTCATAGTATCCCCATTGTTGACGGTTATAGACTTAAGTTATAGATCCCGTTCAAAATCCCATGAAATCCACCTTCATGGATACAATGGATCTGGGTAAATGTGATCACGACCTCACGTCGTGATGTCAATGGAATGGTTCGTAAGAGGACGTAAGAGGTAACTAATCATTCAAGTACTAGTCATTCCAGTTACTACCCTCTGGTAAACTAACATAGCTATTGAAAATGGTCATTTATAGTGAGTTTTCCCATTGAAAGTGGTGATTTTCCATAGTTATGTTAGTTTACCAGAGGGTAATCATTCCAAAATCATTCCAGGCATTCTAAAGATTCACTAATCACATTATACTAGACTATTCCAAAAATCCCAAAATGGCCTTAATTCAGGTACTCGATTGCGTTCTGCTTGCGGAAAAAGCAGCTGATCGAAACCTGTGGCCTTCAGATTAGTGAATTACATAAATGGATATGGATTCTTGGTGATTATTGAAGGAAAAGTGGATTAGTGTCAGTGGTTACACTATGAAAAGATTACGCTATTACGAAACCATGGATAACATCCCTTCATTTCTCCTGGTTGGCAGATTCAATATTTTTTGTTTTCGATGAATCCCCACATCTGAAGTGATGACATGTGCACAGACAACGACCCCGTGTATTTTTTTTTTCAGTAGTGTATCCATGATATTCATTGATATTCTATTTATTCACACAGTGGGTAGTATATGATCATTATATAACCATATTGTACCCCAGTTCCATGTGGAATTTTCCCATGTCCACATCCAAGCAACGTACGCTCGGTTATCCCCCTGACATCCTATGAAAATTCATGTCCACCGAAGATACTTCGGGCTAGCCCCCCTTTTTTTCTGATATCATTTGCGCCAGCAAAATGCATCCATGTGATATAACTGATATCATATCCCCATTGTTGATGGTTTTTTCAATCCCATATGGGATCCCGTTTGAAATCCCATCAAAGTCCCAGGAAAAGTCACATGAAATTCCCATTCAAATCCCATTATTATCCCATTAAATCCCCTTAAATCCCAATAAACATCCCATTTCCCAAGCCGTTCTCAACCAAACCCTCGGCACTAGGCCTCTGCCACGCGTCCGTGGCAATGGCAAGCCAACTGGCAGCAGAGCTTTCAACGTCTGCGACAGAACGGCAAAGCTTTCGTAGCACCAATCATACGGGAGCCATGGCGGTGATGGGCTCGTGCTGGTTGGGTGGGTTTTAATTGGTCAAAAGGGGAGTTTAATTGAAGTTTAATGGAATTTTATGGGACTTGAATGGGATTTCATGGGACTTTCATGGGAGTTTCATGGATTTTTATGTTTTTTTTTGAATTTCACCATCAACAACCGGGATAAGATGACTTTGTTGGGGATATATGATATGATGGTTCTTCATCATGTTCGAAATTTGTTTTTTTGTTTCTACTGCACTGTTGTGTGATTAATGATGGAATGTTCCAAGGAGATTTTAGTGAGGTCGAATGGGTGGCGGCATTTGTCACCAGAGCAATGATGGGCCATGTGGTATAGAAAGAATATCAAACTGGGCTGCCACAGGATGGGGCCCCCGTTGGATAGCGTGAACCGTTGGTTGAGAAAAGTGGCTGAATAAACTATGGTTTACGGCAGATATAACGAACTAGTTCATGGGGATTATTTCATGGTTTATAAACCAACGTTCACATAACTATGGGGCCCCATCCTGTAATGACAGTGGGTTCCTGGTTCCTGTGGCGCAGCAGTCAAGAATAAGATTGCATTCCGGTGATCTGCTCCCCAAATAGATGCTGAATATGGGATTTTCAAAGATCCGATGTCTATGAACACGCCATATTCCATTACCCTCTGGTTATTTAACGTAGCCATGGAAAATCCCTGAAATAAATGGAGGTTTCTAGCTGGGAAAATCATCTATAAATGGTCCATTTTCCATGGCTATGTTAAATAACCAGAGGGTAATTCTATCTACCCTCCTGTAACCTAACATAGAGGCGTGTTTCCGATCGCGAAACCACTGGTTTTCCACAGCTGAAAACAGCTTCTTGTCATGTTTATAGATGATTATGAATTTATAGATGATTATGGAATTCACTATTTATGGAATTAGATACATGGAATTCCATAATGGAAATAGTTTATTATAATATTCCACAATAATAATAATAGATTATTATCTCATACATTTTCCACTATTTCTGGAATTCATAGATGATGATTAGCTAGTGATCCCATATGTTTCCACTATTTATGGGTGATTTTCTACAGGATGGGGGTGCCAGTTCGTTGGCAAAGTTGGTGAACATACCTATAATAGCAATAGTGTATGATACGCAAATAACTACGTATATTTAGATGGGTTTATAAGCCAACAAACATAACTGGTGGCCTTTTATCCTGTGGTTGTATTCAGCATTCCCATGATTTCCCATTATATTCCCACTATATTCGCATTATATTCCCATTATATTCAGTATATTCCCATGGTTTCCTAATGATTGGAGTTTCACTGGTTTTCTGTATTCCTATGTTTCCAATATTTTTCATTTGGTTTTACTATTCCCATTATTTCCCTATATATTTTCCACTATTTATGGAATTTATAGATGATTGTTGGCTAATCATCCTATACTAGGTCAGGATGACTTAGGCCTCTGCGGACGAACCAGAAAATTGAATTTCCTAACTCATGTAAAAATTGTTTTTTGGATCGAAAAAATATATGTAAGTCCTAACTCAGGAGGGGTTTT
>Ga0126342_10005731_pt1 | contig 21804 bp, 20 predicted proteins | sample Cyp1metagenome_FD_92528 | JGI IMG/M metagenome (GOLD analysis project Ga0126342, IMG submission 92528) | Coral microbial communities from Lord Howe Island, Old Settlement Bay, Australia - Cyphastrea 1 metagenome | ecosystem: Host-associated > Invertebrates > Cnidaria > Coral ... | reverse complement strand
CCGATGATGGCAGTTGGTGTTGCAATTCACTGGCAAGTCTCTACTGATTTCATGGATTAACTCAGATACCCTTGTTTAAAAACGTCTCAGACTTCGTAGAACCCGCTATCCATTAGTCTTGGTTACGAAATTGGTGTACCACCATTTATGGAAACCCCCAATGATGTTTTGAGGAAGGGGTAGCCCTCAATGAGAAACGCAACAGGCTTTCCGCGAGCTGTCGAAGTGCACCCATCCAGATCGCCTGCGAGGGAGGTTGAAACGGAGCCCGAGCAAAGAGGAGGCGCTCCAGAAATGGGAACCGATGGTAACCCGAGGGTAACTGGGGTTGCAACGCCACTTATATATATATATATCTTTACCATTAGTATGAGTTATCCATAGTTTGTAATGGATTATAATAATCTTCACTTGTGATGGGATAAGCCTAGGAATGGGGACTGACTAGGGCTGAATCACCACTAAGTGGGATGATCCTTTTGGGAGCCGGATCACCCAAGGAACTGAGTAGTTCCATGCCTGGGTTTCACCATGTTTCACCACTTCACCAATCCAAAATTGGGTATGACTTCTATTTCAGGAAGGTTTTTAATAAGATGTTGAAATCAGCGATGGAATATTTTGCCTGATTTTGCTGAGTCTCGGTGATTTCTTGATTTCCTCATGGGTTGCTTGGCCATTTTGGGAAATCTGTTGGGATTGTGTTTTATGATTTTTATGTCTTTGCGGCCACTTGAGCAAATATGAGGGAGAAGCTTTGGGCTTGTTGAGAGTTGTTTCTGCTCCAATTTCAACCAACAGTTTCTCAGTGGAGACTTGTCTCCATCCTCGCCGGGCTGCAACGAAAAATGGCCCATCATCCCCTCCAGTTGCTGACCGAAGAAACTCCAAAAACTGACATCATCTCTAAAACTCAATCTGTTCAACATGTCTAAAGTCAACAATGCTATCTGACTCACATCAAGACTCTTCACTTAGTCAAACACCATTAATAAGTGTTATGTAGTGTTTTAATAATGATCTACATTCTAACATTTGATGGATAATCACTGATGGATTAATCACTAACCATTCTAGCATCTGTATGACATATATATATATATTGATATACACCAAACATCCTTAATATATATATATATACAATAGAAATACAAACTTTCTGATGGATTCTTATCCTACCTATCCTTTCTCTTCCCCAGTCCGCCAGTCTCGACGCGGGGAGATCATCTTCAACCGCGCCTCAGCGGCCAAGGATGAACTGTCGCTGCCCCAGATGGTGTGGGTGAGATGGCCGTTGTCTCTGTAGGATGTATCATGTATCATATATATATATATATATATATATATATATGTATCTAATTATACATTTACAATGATATATGTGTATATGACATATAATAAAAATACATATAATAAACATATATATATAATATGCATAATATGTATATGTATAATATGATACATTATATATATAATACTTGAGTATTTTAGAGAATATATGAATATATGCAGGTGTTGGATTGGTGTTTTTCTATGTCATCTCCAGCATTCACTTCATACTTTGGGAGAGAGAGAGAGAGAGAGAGAGAGAAGAGTGGAGACGCAGATCCTTGGCAGGTTCAAAACCCAGAAGAACAAGAAGGTAATGCAGTGCTACCAGGCAGATGTGTTGCTGTCGCAATGGTGCAGTTGACTTTGTTGATATTGCAAACCCATAAACCTACCATTTGGGGATTGGTTTTGCCACCCATAAATTGGTGATTGTGGTGACGTTTACTTATTGGGTTTTACGTATTGGGTTTTACCACCCATTTATTGGGTTTACCACATTATTTCAGTTTGGTCCCATTTTTTCTTGCCATAGTCGTCTCGCTGATCCCATTTTTGGCGATTTGGATAAATTCTTTTGCAGGGCGAGATGGAGATGGCTGTCTTGTTGCTCTTCCAGCAGGCCGGGTGTTGATATCTTCAGCCAGCGATGGTTCGTTGTAAATAGAGCTTGTGTGGTCGTTTGCCGTGTGCCCTTCTTGAATCCTGCATTTGCTTCGCCTTGTTGAGGTCACTCTGTAAGAATTGTCCAACTGTACGCTATGACATGTCAAATGAATCCACATTTTGCATATTTGAGAAGTGTTGATTTGTATCAACTTTGGGATGGTTCATACTTTTTCAGAAACCACATGGTAGCCACACACAACAGAAGTCCGACGGTTTTCATTGGTTTTCATTGGCATCAAAACCTACGGACACCTAGTCTGTCCCAAAAATCAGGAACATCTCAGTGGAAATTGTGAGGTTGGTCGAATCTTTGTCAGCCTTGGAATTGAAGACTACATGGGCTTCTTTTGGGAATTGGTTTGGCCGGGTTCTCAGCGTGCAAAGGGTGCATTGACACTGCACAGTACACTGTAGCCTGTGCACTGAACATGTTGGGGAGGTGCACTGAGCAGTTTGTTTACTTCTGAACTCCTGGGTCAGTAATATTCAGTGACTACCTCTGCAGTATCCAAGAGAGTTATTTCATGCAGAAATCAACAAAACGTTCACCCTCTGGCCTCTGATCCATCTCTAGTCCCGAGTCCATATACATATCGTTACATATCTGACATATCTGGTATCAAAAAAAAACGTTAAATGGCAGGAACCTCATCACCTTTGAAGCTGGCATCCTGAATACACTCCTCTGCCTTCTGTGGTTGAGTTTTGCCCGGCGCCCAGTGCTGTGCTCACTATGGTCGCATAATGGGCCCCACTGAAGCAGTTCCAGTTGTGCCGGCTGCGCCTTTCAGAGCCTAGGTCTACAAGATCTTGAGACAGTTCGGTGGGCCAGGGCCTTAGTTACCTCAGTTCACTGCAGGGTGCATAGGTATGCATAGGTTGCCATGTCTGCATTCCTTCGGTTGTAGTATCATACTGCTAATTGACTTTTGCTATATGTATACTAACTTATCTGGGATTTCTAGCCGTAGTTGCACATCCTGTATCGTTGCAATGGTTTCTTGTTTTCAGTGTACGGTTCAAAGCCTTATTTTCAGTTGCTTCGCTCAGGAATTAGCAGTTCACGAATAGTTCACGTCTTTTACAGGTTGCCTCATCCAACACTTTGATGTGAAGTTCAAGAGCAAGTTCTTTCTCTTATCTGGTGAGTAGTTTGTTCCATCCAACAAATGGTACGATCCCCATTGACGCGCATATTCATCTATACACGTGTTTTCAGGGGGTGGCTTAACCACCAAGAGCAACCGGGTGATTCAAGTATGGACCTAAAAGTAAAAGAGAGAACAAACAAAGCACATCGACACACATCAAAACCATCACCCTGATTGAAATAGTCATGAATGTGGACCTTGACTCTGAGATGACCCATATATAAATTGGTAAAACGACTAAATTTGTGGACCAAGCACCAATTCTTACGGTAAATTGAGGATCTAGGTACTATACATATATCTGGCAAATCGTATTGATGTCACTACAACGTCACTGGAGATCATGGTTAGCAAGATAACGTCCCTTAAATGGCCGAACTTTTCAGGTTGCTGAACTACTAGTACAAATTACACAGAATTCGGAAATATGGGATCGATCTAAAGGTCCCTGGAAAGAGCTGTGATCGATCTGACATTTGCTTCGCAAAGACTAACCACTTCGGGATGAAAGAAGAGTTTGGAAGATGTCTATCAGGTGGTGCACCCCAGTTGTAGGTTGGTTTATCAGCATTGACTAATTTGATATTTGATATATTTACCGTAAACCCTAGTTACTATATACATTATACTACGTAGCTTTAAACCATCTTAGTTAACGATTTGGGGTTATGTGTATCCCCCAATATTATCCATCCTTTTCCAACAAATATTCTCATCAAAGTCATCAAACAGCCCCGAATCGGTCAAACATTCACAAACAGGTACTTGTACATTTGCAACACCTTATAATGTTACATAATTTGTTGCAACATAATTATACTTCTCATTCATACATCCCAAATCGTACTTTCTCAGAAAATCTTAATCTGTAATATTGGTACAATATATATATATATAATAATATATATATATATATTATGCAATATAATAAAATATGATATAATATTTAATATTATGTGATGTGATATGATATAGTAACATATAGTAACATATAATACAATACAACAAAATACAATAGTTAATTAATAGCATATCATATCATGAAATATAATACAGTATAATTTACATATACATATATATATATATATATATATTATACATATATATATATAGAGAGAGAGAGAGAGTCCTATATAGACAATATAGTACCTTCTCACCTATAAATCCCATTCAATCCCCTTTTTTGCTGGTTAAATCACCATGTTCCCTTGCTTTTTCCCATTGTTTTCGTATGGTTTCCATAGGTATTTGTGGCGCATGGGCATTCTGCGCTTCGCCCTGGGCTTCGTTACTACGGTGGTCATCGGTCCAGTGGCCTGGCTCTGCGCTTATTGTTATCATCATTACTCCCCCATGTATAGCTCCCTATGAAGTGGATATGATATGAATTATTATGTGTTTCTTTTTATTGTCAATATTGTTGTTGTTGTTGTTGTTGTTGTTACATATATATATATATATACATACTGTATATTGTTATATTGTTATGTATAGTATGCACATGAATGCAAGGATTAGTTATTTGTATCTTAACATATATTACCCTGATATTATATATATATATATATATGTTATATGTATATATTATATGTGTGCGTGTGTGTATTCACCCAAAACAGGAATCCAACGGGTGGCTGAAACCAGCAAAAAAGGTGGTGTAACCAGGCGAAGGCTGATATTTCATTATCCAGCAACAAAATGGGATATCAGTTGCTTAATCCCTTCCTAAAATTAACCAACCCCTAAACGAAACCATGGTTTTTCGTAGGGAATTTCCACCTTCCATTTGGGACCATAGAAATGGGGTGTTGAATATGAACGGGTGATGGGATCATTGGGTCGAATCTGCAGATATTTTGGTGGTGAACAGTAGTGTTGCGTCCACAACAGTAGCAGTTCCTGGGGTTGTACATGATGTGCATCTCAAATGGAATCGTGTCCATTGCCATTTTTTGAATGCTTGTGGGCACTTTAATGTACCCTGCTGTGGTATTGTTCTTGCCCCAAATGCAAGTGTTTCCGATTTTGGGAAGCCGCAAAGTCCAGGATAGTCCGTAGTCAGTCTATCATGAATTTCAACTTCGAATAGGTTCAGCCACTTTTTTCCTGCCACTTGGCATGTGTGACTGCACCCATCAAGCACCATATAGTCATTGCTTCCAATATGGGGATTTCCATAAATGGGTGTACCTCAAAATGGATGGTTTATAATAGAAAATCCTACTAAAATTGATGATTTGGGGGTACCCCTATTTTAGGAAACCCCCATATGATACCCCTCTCGAGTTCGCAGCCGCTGGTTGTTTTCTGCAGTTTCCGACCCTCTTCAACTTCTTGGCGCTGCCCCTGGAGCGACACTCAGGGGAAGTCTGTGAGATCCGATACTTCCAGATGGGTGTCATGAAAAAAAGGGTGAAAGATGGAACACACCAAGCCGTATACCCTTTGGTAATGAAAGATGGCTGGGAAATCTTCCATACATGGAGGTTTCAATGGGAAAATCAGTTTTAGAAGGATGATTTTTCATTGCAATGTTTGATTACCAGCGGGTACGCCATGTACCTATAGGACCTATACATTCTGGATCTTCAGGAGAATGATCCATACCCAGATGTTGAGGTGTGAATGTTCGCCCATGATTTTTGCAGCCCAGCAGCCGAGATTCGCATCTATGTTTTCGCACAGTCCCTGGTGGCCGAAAACAGGTGCAGCTGCAGTGACCGTCAGATGAGATGAGTTTGGGCTCAACCTGTGGGACTTTGGGATTGTTGGGCGATTTTTAGCCGCAAAATCACGCGATTTTTGGGTGGTGGTTGGGATTCAGACACATCCACATCCACATCATCATCCTCATCCTCATCATCATCAACATCATCATCATCATCATCATCATCATCCTCATCCTCATCATCATCATCATCATCATCATCCTCATCCTCATCCTCATCCTCATCATCATCATCATCATCATCACCATCATCATCACCATCATTCATCATCCATCATCCATCATCCATCATCCATCATCTATCATCCATCATCTATCATCATCATCATCATCATGATCACCATCACTTCCATGGAATTCCTATTAAAATGGATGATTTGGGGGGTACCCCCATGACACTTAGGAAACCATGTGGAGATGGGCCAAGTTAGAACACACCAGGACGTTGGTTTTCGTGAAACCCAAAGGTCTGAGCCAGACGAGACGGCGGCTGTAGGCACTTTCGGGGGGGAAGCTCCGGGCCACAAAAAAGGAGCAAACGGCTAGATATTCTTTGCCCTCATTAAAGAACACCGGGTTTCATGTGATTTCTTACTCATGTTTGTGTTTTCATGTCAATGTGTTTTCTATGTATTTTTTTGATGGGTGCTCTGCTCATTTGAGCAGATTGTAGGACACCCACTCAATGTAGACATGGCGTGCAGGAACACCAAGCGGACCAGCAGAGCATAGCAGAGCCGGGCAGAGCCTATGGATTTCTACGGTATACAGGCAAACTCGTGTCTATCATTCATTTTTTAGATATCAATCAGATGATATCCTGTAATTATTATTAATATCAATGTGTCATTCCATGTCATCCCAATATGTTTGTTCATTTCTTTAATTATCATTTGAATGTGATAAAGCAGGAAACCCAATAACAAATCATCCCATTAACCAACCATAGAAGGTGGTCATTCAAAGCATCATTGCAGTCATAGGGCAAGATTTTTTGTAAATGTCACCATCTCATTCCTAAGGCTCCAGTTTTTTTAGAAACATCTGAGCAGTGGCTGCATTTGAGCCCTGCTGGTTGATGATTTCTTTAAGGGGATTCTACCCAACAAAATTTGGTAGATGAATCATAATTGTGTTGGGTTATATTGTAATAATATTGGGGGTATATTATAATTAAATTATACCCAACAATTATTGGGGGTTATTAATTATGTTATATTATAATTCTAATTGATCATAATTGATCATAATCCAAGAACAGGAGAATCCCGTTCTAAATTCGGACAAAAAACCAACCAGGATTAAATGGAATTACATTTCGGGATTGAACGCAGGGCAGCTGCTCATCTGACTCCGCAGGAGCTACATCTACCCAAGAAGAGCCCGAGCCGCAGCCCAATGTCCATCATCCCTCCACCGCTGCGGTGAAAGTGGCGACGGACAAGGCACCGGGCACTTCGGGGTGCAAAGAGGGTGTATGTAAGCAAGAAAATTACCATAAGTATAGAATGGTGATATAATTTATGGATAGATAAGATAGGAGTAGAGTAGAGTAGATAGATTATTTGTCAATATTTACACTTTTATGTTTTTTCGATATTTGGATGTCACCAGATGTTTGGTTTACACTTCAGAATCGGGATAGCAGTGGTGCCACTCATTTTCAAAAATGATATGCATCCATTCTCGGGGGTCCATGCCCATATCATCCCATACCGGTCAGTTCCGTGGCTGGAACAGCTCCGAAGGTTACTTCGATGAGTTGCCCAGCTGTGCTAAAAAAACAATGGTTTTACCTTCATTCATCATGTGTTTTTTTACACACATATGCCCAAGTGTTCCTATGATTTCCTATGATCTTCCCAATAAAACAGAATAAAACCTCCATGTATATGTGATTTTTTTGCTCGCCACCTTTGATAAAACCAGAGGGTTGAGGATGCACCTTGCTGGGATCAAGTCTTTCAACTTGGAGAATCCCCAAGATGAAGGGGAAACTCATCTAAAGGGTAGTGCTCTATCGTTGGCCAAGTTAGTGAACAGAACTGCAAACTAGAGTTTATGGGTGTTATATTGTATCTATAGTGAAGGGGGAATATGAACCTACAAACATAACTTGGGGGGCACCACCGTGTAGAAGTATACTTGTAAGTAACAATTTGAATCAATTTGACATTGTGAGTATATATATATATAGATTAGTGGAAAGCTAAAACAAGAACTGTACAGTTTGTGGACGCCAAGTATGTTTTTGCATAGGGCCTTCAGTGCTGTTCCATTGTGGGGGGAATATTTTTTTGGTGGATGGAGGTGGTTTGGTATATTGGTGTCAGGTTCATATTTCAATGTGAAGTCCACGACCTTCAACAGGTTGGACGGTCATTTGCACCATGTAAAACTGTAAAACATCCAATCTGCTTGGTGGTTTGGAACATGTGTTTTATTTTTCCATTCAGATGGGAGCGTCATAATCCCAACTGACCAACTCGTATCAGAGGGGTAGGTCAACCACCAACCAGCAACAATCTTCCAATGACCATCCCGGACTCCCATCCCAATGGATTGGTTTCCTCTATCTGGACGACAGATCCTGATACCACCTATCCTTTGGTCAGAAGCCCCCTATGGATCCCGATTCCTATGGAATCTAAAGATGTTCTGCAGATTTTGGTCCGCTCCCAGAGCATCCAAGTACTGTATATCTCAGTGGCGATTGCAGGACGTTCCTCGCAATCTGCGGCAGCGCAAGAAGAAGGAAACGGATGAGGCGGGAGCAATGGCCGTAGCAAATGGTGCGGCCTGGCCCTGATGGCTTAATGAAAATGATTCAACCAGAATTTGCGCGAGTGGCTCGATCTGGTAATTGGCAGTAGATCGAGACTTTTCTCTGTGGTTGATAATGTTGATAGGGAATCAGCAACAAAATCATAAGCCTCCTTTTACAACTGCATGGGTTACAACCCTGGTTACCAACCAGTTGCGGCTGGGATGGTTTGTCACTGCAGGGAAGCAATTTCAATCACTCAAATGACATCACTGTAAAGAACGATGAATATTGTGCAACGCAACCAAAGTCACCTTGGATATCATAAGATGTTATCTTAACGTATCTACATAGATAGGCCGTCATGGGGAAATAACCACGCATAATGATCATGCTATGAGGATGCGGAGTGTCAACAATGCTTTGGCAGCCTAGTGATACAGGATATGGTTCAGAAATTTCAGAAATGGCAAGCACTGAAAACAGGGATAAACGTGTGCAAGTGAATGTTTTGGCGTGAGTAGATGTGAGTAGCAATTAGTTTTGGAGTGTGAATGCCAAACATTTTTACTACAATCATGGGTTTTCACCCCTGCGCACCGCAAGATAGTCAAGAGTCAAGTTGAATGCTGGTATCCTTTGGTAATCAAATATGGAATTGACAATCCTCATTTGCAGATGATTTTTGCACTAAAACCTCCATGTAAATGGGATTTTCCAGTCATGTTTGACGAAACCGGATTGTAGTCATTGTGTGCATTTTGAACATATCTCAAAGTGCAGCGCAACTGTACTGCTCATCGGCTCATCCTCTTGATTTTTGAACCTGATTCTGCCACATTTGCAGGTGACTCACCCTAAATTCCCTAAATCTAACGATTTACTGCAGAATCCTACATTCTTCAATGTATTCATGGAGGTTTCGGACAGCCTTTTCTGTCCGTTTGGGCATCCACCAGCCTGTCTGACAAATCACGGCTTCGCAGGCCAAGGAAGCTCGCAACAAAGCTCTTCTCAACGGTGATGTTCAGGTGACCTGGTGACCCTGGGTTTCTTCCGGCCCCAGCGATGAAAAACCTACCTGGGGATGAGTGAACACCTCGAAATCATCGTGCAGTATCACTTTTTTTTTTGGATGAACAGATTAAAATTTATGAATGTCTGCAATTTTGATGTTCAGGCTACAATTTCTTTCTTTAATGCATAGCCACCTGATTTGTTCGAGATGAATGATGACACATTAAGAACTGAACATCTTGAATTTAACACTGCAGAAACAAAAAATGTTAGAGGTTTTGAACACTGCCAGCAGTGAGCAGTGTTGAACCTCATTGAACCTTCCATGTTTATTGCCGTTTATTGGAGGATTAGTTTCTCATTCATAGGGGGATTTTCTCAGGAAATGTATGATGGAGACTTAAAATGCCGGTAACTATCCAGCATGTGGATGATGTATGATGATGTATACCATCGTTTTAACACTGCTCAAGCATCCATACTAGATGGGTCAAAACATGTAAAACACATACACACACCAATTTGGGCTACTGGAAGGGTCTAGGTATGTTGTCTTTCTATTTTATTCTCATGGGTAGTATATATAACTGTAAGTGTCAGATAGTGTCCGGGTACTATTGAACGATCAAAGCTAGTGGCTCTGGAGGACCGAGCCATTCATAACATGTTATAACCACTAAACCGGGAGATTCGACATATTTTCCCGGTTCCCAAATGGATCCAAATGGTACAACCTCTGCACTAAGCATAGCGTTTCTTGTGGTGCCACCCAGGTCCTTGATCGAAGAATCTCAGATTCGAACAGAGGAACTATGGTAGGTTGAGCAGGTCAAGGTCGGAAAACTTATAATTTTAGTTGTTTTCTTGTTCATTCTTTTCAGATCCATTCCTTTGTGATGCCCTAAAAGGCCCTGTTGAGATGATACAGCTTGAGCCATCATCATTGTTATTGGAAATGGTCCATCAAAGTAAGGCATCCACAAGTAACTAAGATGTCCGATGTCCAGAAATTCCCAGGTTGCATTGTTTAGCACATTTGTTGGAAGATACCCATGTGTGGCTAAATTGATCATGCCTGTGGTCATAAACAATATTTGATGGTTACAGTATATGTGCTAGGTTGCCATATTTGTTGGTGAGAGTTGCCATTTCTGATGGTCATATCCTTACCACCCCCCAAGTCAGGTCCAACCATTGGGTTTCGGGGAATTTGCACAAAGCCCCAATCAGTCTTTGATGGTTAAAGTACAACGGGCTACCTGCCCCCTTGAAACAATCCATTCAATGCCATATTGGCTTGTGATTTCCTCATTTTGTTGTTGACATGTGAATTTGTTTGCGTGAAATTTAATTATCATGCGTGTCGGTGCCATCCCCCTTTGTTTGCGGGAAACCCTTATTTCTTGTTGATGGTTTTCCAATTTTTGTTGCGAAAATCCTGCTTCTGACGGTAAACTCGTGACAAGGTGCGACCTGACCTAACCCCTTTTCGGCCAGCCCGATTGAGGCTGCCAGCGGCACTGAAGATGCTAATGCGAAGCCCAAGCCTGTGCCAGAAGGCTGGATGGTACAGGTACAGTAGCTGGTTTGGGTTTGCCTCAACAGAAGGGCCCACTAAGTTGCCATGTTCCTGGAAGGAAACTGATGAAGGGGGGAGGTCCATATGGGATGATCATCCCACTTCATCCCACAACTCGGTCCCACTTGTTAAACATAAGCCTAATGGGAATATCCCCTGTACATGATAGGTATATCATGGTATATATGATGTCTTATCATCTAACCCTCCGGTAATTCAACATAGAATCTTATAGGAAATGAGCCATGTAGGTAAATAATTTACCGCTTATATATATATATATAAATATGGTGAAAATTCCTTTGGCAAACTGTTTGTCATTACCACTTGGCAATTACATCCAATCATACCTCCAGTGATCCAGCCGTGAAGCTGCCGTGAAGCCGTGAAGCTGCCAGGCTTATGGCAAGTGGTCACCTGGGGAAACAAAGAACCCGTCAAGGCACGTCAGGTGCCAGCGAGGGTGGCCGTGGCGTGGCTGCGTAGCTGTAAAGAATGGATAGAAGCTGGAAACAGAGAGTGAAGGAAACTGCTACTTCTCGTGTCTGACAATATATTTTATAATTCTAAATTACTTTTCTATTTTTATGCAGTTGCCTATCAATACAAGACAACAAAGCATCGAGTGACTACTTATATAATCTTATATATATATATATATTATATACCATACCCACACCTGGAGATATGTCTGAAGGAGGGTAATTGGGATGTGGGGACCCCAATGCAACCCTTTCATAAATTGAGCATAATTGAGCCAGTGCCCCAAATTGACACCATTTGGTCACAACACCCATATTGAATTGTTGTTTCTGATTCTACCATACAAGTAGTTCCAAGAACACAGATTCATTCACCGTTCACAGTCCCTTTAAAGTTCAACATGTCTTGGTGATTCCGTTTTTTTCGTAAAAATGCCAGACTTTGGATGTTACCTCAAGGAAGACATGATCAACCAGTTGGCTTTGCCAAGAGCAATGTCAATGCGACTTTACGAGCGCAACTTCTTTCACGATCTCGAATCTCGAATGATGCAATGTATTTCCTGCAATGTGGTAAGCCCAACAACAAACCATCACCATACATGAGTTGTATAAACTTCAGCTCTAAATGGTGGCTTTATGGCAGTTTATGGCATTTGGCTTTATACCACACTAGTCCACTGAGTCCACATTAGTGTCAGATAGTGCCCAGGCAGCAGCCAGTGCCATGCAGTTTGACATTTTGCTGATCCTGACAAAGCCAGTGGTGGTCCCAGTCCTCGCTGCGCTCTAACTCCTTGGACACGCTGCACCAGTCTCCATGATTTCACGGGGGTTTGAACAGCATGTTGGGGTGAGAGGTGAGAGGTGAGAGGTGTCCTAAAATGGAGGTATATCATATATCCCTAAATCATCCATTTACAGGTGGGATTTTCCATGATAAACCATCCATTTTGCATCATTTTGGCCATTTTGGGGATCCCCCATTTATGGAACCCCCCAGATGTCTAAGATATTTTAAGATCAGGTTCCAGGTCGAGGTATTCTAAAGACTTCCTTTTCTGGCCTTTTTTGAGCGGCGTAGCCTTGGAGGTGTACTTGGTTCTTTATCACAGGAATCGCAGGTGGTTCTTTTTTCATCCCATACTTGGGACCCACTTACTAACTGGGATGAACCATCAAGGGCGATTTAAAAGTATACCGTATTGTTTTGCAGCCATGAGATACAGTCAGTTTGTTGTCGGAGCACACAGTATGCATACCCACTAAGTAGTCAGCGGGGAATATGTTTACCCGCTGGATATCGCCATAGTATCTTCACCCTCAAGGCAAGCACAAAAAGGGGTTAAGTTGATCGTAGCACCACTGTTAATTTCTGTGGTACTTTGAGGGTCTAGGTGTGTATGTGTGTGTGTGTGGGTTTTCAAGTGTGTGAATCAGTTGGTATCCCCCCGTATAGTGGCCATCGTCGGATGGTTTGAGCATGTTCGAGGTGATTCCGCTCATCATGCTTGTAGCCTTGGGGCAGGCCAGCGTGAGGTAACTATAGCCCAAGGATCTCACCATAAATGATAGCCCCGCACAATGGCGAGCTGTTGTGGGGATGCGTATTACGGTTGGGAACGGTTGGGAACGGTTGGGAACGGTTGGGAACGGTTGGGAACTCTTATGAATTCTTATTATCACTGATCCAAGTATGGTGTGATGGCAGAGATGGAATGTTTGGCCATGGAAAGCCACAAAATGTTCAAAACCATGTGACACTTCCTGGCATGGTCCTTTCTGAACCAGGTCACCAGAATGGCTTGGTTCAAAGGGGCACAGTGGGCATGGTCCTATGTGTTTTATTTCTAGCAAACCATGGCAGCAATGGGCTATGAACTGCACAAGCCTGCAGCTGTGTGAAGACTGTGGCATAGTTCCTGTGAATCGCATCAAACAAACATAAACGAACTTAATACCAGACGGTGGATTTATGCCAGAGCCGACATCCATCAATGCATGCTGCAGGTGTGGAATGGCTTGTTCTCTTCCCTCTTCATTGGCCATGCACTTCGCAAATGGGTTCCACAGATGAGCTATGAGGCAAGTGCTTTCTTTTTACGACAGCAAACACGTACAACACATACAAAGTGGGGCCCCCGTTTGATTACGATAGCTAAGTTGGTGGAGAAAACACCGATACAATTATGGTTTATGAATGTTTATGATACTTATAATATCTTAATTATAACTTATAACTAAACTATACTAAACTATTCATGAACTTATAAACCAAGAAACATATAGAAACATCACTGTGGGGGCTCACATTGTGTTTCGCAAGGCGCACCACTTGCTCTGCGCGCTCTTCGGCACCTTGCACACCTTGCTGGGTGTCTCGGCCTCGAAATTGGAGGACTCGGTGCAGATTTCGGAAGCTGATGAGGCGTCGGGACATTGGTTTGGATCTCGTGTTTATGGTGTTGTATACTGATTTTGAAGGGTTTGGTTTATATAGTTGTTTTTTTTTTTACAAGTTTACTTCTACATGTTTTATATTTAGAGGGTTTGGAATGGTTTGGACTCATTGAAGTCTTGGGATGGCAATATGTTAACCGTCCTCAAAAGTGCATCCTATAATTTCCGGAAAATCCAAACGGGGCTCCATTTTGGTAGAGTGACGCTGGCCGCAAGACTGTCAGCAGTTTCTGTAAATTGTGATAGCTAAATATGATCGCTATATTCGTTGAACATGAAGGTGACTAAAGATAACCTACATGAACCGCAACTTTCTCACTTTGTTTTGGTTCCTTAAGATGTTCTAAGTTTGGACTCTCAGTTTGCAAGTTTGCCGTCCATGGCTTTGTCTGAGAATATGGCTCGCTGTACCTCCGAATCCATTGGTGGATCAGCATGTCCCAAATACATTAAAACCCATAGGATCCATGGTGCTGCTATATATGGTGTGCCATGGATCCCATTTACCATCAATATATGCCCCCTTTATGTTAGCATTAATATACCAGCACCATGGATCCGTCAGGGGTAATACATCCAACATATCGCCATGTTTGGTGAAGAAACTCACCGCAGCTGTCAGTCCAGCAGGACTATGCCAACCGCGAAGGCAGCAAGATCCTGCACTTGGCCTGGGCCTGGTCCTTCAAGGAGCGGACGGGCGGCGAAGCTGAGAGATTGGTTTCAAAGATCTTCGTAGTATACATAATATAGACATAATCTGGTTGGTGGTGACTGGAATGGAATTTTATGACTTTCCATATTATATTGGGAATATATTTTCCCAGCTAACGAAGTCATATTTTTCAGAGGGGTTGGTATACCACCAACCAGATAATAGATACATAAGAGCTATAAGATATACATATCTACAAAAGACGTGGAACTAATAATAACGCATATTTCTTGGCAAACCATCCTTCTGTACATATCAATCAATAATACAATATGAGCGGTCTCAACTGTTTTTTTTTTTTTCTGGGACTATGTTTTGGGGATTGAAGCCACCAGTAAGTTGGTTCATATCCACAGGTATCAATCCCATGTTGATGGTTGACGGTCACATCATGAGAAAACACCTGAAATGGAGGTTTCCGAAGTCATGGGGTACCCCTAGTTATCCATTTACAGATGGGACATTTCCATTATAAACCAACCATTTGGGGTTAGGAAACCTCCATATCGCTGCGAGTTTGGCATTGACGAGGCACCAACCATGCGCCGCAGGATGTGCTCTCGGTGATGCACATGTGCCAGCTGGGGGCAGCCGTGCGCCTCTGAGAATCGAAAAGACTCTGGTGGACCCACAGTTTTGATGTGTTTTCGTTTTTGCATAATGGTTATGATGATTAATGATGGTTAATAATGGTTAATAATGGTTAATAATGGTTAAAAATGGTTAATAATGGTTAATAATGTTTAATAATGGTTATATAATAGTGGTCAATGATGGTTATAATAATGTTTAAGAATGGTTAAGAATGGTTAATAATGGTTAATAATGGTTAATAATTGTAAATAATGGTTAAACATGTTTAATAATGGTTAATAATGGTTAATAATGATTAATCATGGTTAATAATGGTTAATAATGGTTAAGAATAGTGAATAGTTATATAATGGTTGTGTTTCCTTTCTCCCCACCTGTCAGGTGAGGGTTGATATATACTTCCAGATGAGATATCAGAAACTATGGCAAAATACTTTCACGGTGGGGATCGCTCGAAGTAAAGTATTTTGTTTATGATTTTTATGTGATGGGTTTGTAAAATCTTCCTGGAGCACAGAACATCCACCGATGTTCCCATGATGATATGAAACCAAATATATCATACTTTACTAAATGCTTCTGTATACTCCCAGATGGCATCCTAGCTGGGCAGAGGATCTCAAGACCATGTGTGAGCTGTGGCTACGTTCGACACCCCTGGTTGATGATAGGGGGTTATACTTGTACTACCCAATATGTTTGGGATTATCATAGCCCATTGCTTTAAATCATTGTGCGTTGCGCTTTGTTCAGGGCTTGCTGCACCATGTTCCAGTATGTTTCAGTCGATTCTGATTTGTCACTCACCTGACGTATCCAAAAAAGGGTTCTCCCACCGCAAAGAATCCTAGGATGTTTTTGCATAGCGCAGAGTGATGAAACGACTTGATCAGAATAGTGCTCATATCATTGACACATTTTTTTAAAATGATTTTTAAAGCGCCACCCTCGCTATGCAATCTTACTTAATGTTGAGGATTGTCCCTCTACCAGCCGGATGTGGGTTGTAACCGTTGCAACCTAGTTAACCGCAGTCAAATGCTGCATCTAGGTTTTATCCCAAGTGCAGTAACCAGTTGCAGCCAAGTATATAACCACGGAATCATAACCAGATTTCAGAAGCTTGAACCAGGTTTGGCCAAGGTTTGACCATGGAGATTTCCTAAAATCGAGGTATACCCGGTAAAAATCATCTATTTCATCTATAGGAATTTCATCATCATAGGATTTTCCAACATTTTCCATTCCCATAGGATCCATGTATGGAATATTTACCAACATTTACCCCATTTATGGAACCCAGTTTTGTAGGTAAATATACCAGCACCATGGATCCTATGGGATTGATCCATTGTAAATCATCCAGCTATTGGAGATCGCGCCCTTCAGGTCACCGCCATGTCTGCGCTTGGAAATGAGCCGTTTCCTGGCGCCCATAAAGGCGTTGTACGTCCCATGGGGTTACCATCAAGGGGAACATCAAACACTAAGAATAGGTATGGTACACCCAACAAAAGCGAAGAATATTGTGAATAAAAGAAAAATTCAGAAACCATCCCCCAATTTAATCCAATTTAACCATAGATAGGTGTATATTTGTTTGTTGTTGTCTTACCAACATTAGTGAGGATATAAGTCCAGGATATTTATATATTTCTAGCCGAACTTATTTTGTAGGCATACACTTACGATATCTTACAATACTCGTTCAATGGGGAGTTCTGTTCTATTTGCTAAATCGATTGAATGCATACGGGAATAAGTGACCAAAATGATCCAAAATGTGTGATTCCATGGATTTGCATGACTTTTGACCCATATCATCTAGAGAAAGCGTGTCTACCAGTTGGTGGTACCCAGTCGGCATACTTCCAAATGATGTTCATATGTTTCATCTCAAAAGGATATTTTTGATACGTTTTAGTTCAAAGTAAGCTTTTGTTGTTTGGAAATGGAGTATGTCAATCTACCAATTGAGTTTTGGAGGGCTGGCTCAGCCACCAGCTAGATGTTGTTGGCATGTTGGTTAAGCACGGCTAATATATATATATAATTAGATATATTCTGTTGGTTACGATTGACTGTTACCTACGTGTTTTTCCAAGATTGTTGTTTGTTGAAACACTCGTTGGCTAATACTCTCACGTGTGGGTCGTGGATTCTCTAAAGTCATTTTATCTGCTCTGACTCCAATCCTTATCGAAAAAACGGTAATGGCATGGCAGATATGTAAAACTTGAAGGCTCAGCCGGCTCAGCCCACAAGAACAGGTACACATAGGAAAAACTCAGGAAAAATCAGTTTCAAGATCAACTGCTTTTGTTTGGAAGCTATGGGTGCCCCAAAAATATGGTGGTTTCCATTGAAATGTTGTGCTTTCCGAGGTCCTACGCGGCGTCCTTCGCGTCAGGCATCGCGTTGCGCATTGCCGTGGGCCAGGCGCGAGATAGGAGGAGTGCCAGTTGGGATTAAGTGTGGTAAGCACAAAACCATTTGGGCATGGTCTAGAGTCTACACAACCCATAAAAATTGTCATTTTAAGGGGTTCAGTTTCAGTATTGGATAATTTTGCATTAAATGAATTAATCAACATGTCAAAACTGTGTCTGTTTGTTTACCGTATAGCCCCTATTTGGGATGATTTTAAATAGCCCCAACATGGTGAATGAGGATGGTTTATGATTGGGTTTACCATATTTAAAGATATTGCCATGGGATTTTAAACACCAAACGCTGGGATATGGGGCCCCTATAACGATGGTTGTCTATTTAAAACTGGAACTGCACCCCCAAGTCTGGAATAATGGTTGGTAATCAAGAATTAACCCCAAAGTGCCCTTTTCAGAACTTAAACGACCTTTGATCTGGATAGTTACTCCCCCTTCAAAGAGATGGCATATTATGGGGGGGTTCTTAAAATGGTGTATCCCCAAGTCACCATAGGTTTCAGTACTAAGTCATGGTCATCACCGGCCGCCGCCATCGCCCTTTCGCGTCAGGATGCCTTTCGCGGTCTTGGCTTTGTCCATGCCCTGGCAGATTACTTTCAGGCAGTTCAATGGATGCAGTCCTTGAGCAGAATTTCTGGCTGCATGCGTTTACCCTCTGGTAAACTAACATAGCTATGGAAAATCACCATGTTTGATGGGAAAACTCACTATAAATGGCCATTTTCAATAGCTATGTTAGTTTACCGGAGGGTAGAGGGTGTGAAAGCACATGTTGTTGGATCAATGTATATACTGGTTTGACGGCTAAAAGATGCTAAAAGCACATGTGTTGAGGGTATAACAGTGGAATATGTGAGGATGTGATACCCCTCGGAATTTCCTCTAAATTATGGATCTTTATGGTTGAGGTTAACCCCCCAGAACAGCTACCAACATGATAGTGGCATTTTTGTTTGGCTATTTTGAAGGGGTTGGGTCCAACCATTTTAGAATGTGAGCATGTCTTCTTCTGGACAGATATATGTACATATAGACAAGAGTCATCAAGAGTCATATCTTGACTCATGTTTGTTTTTATTGAAGCCTCGCGCGAATTTATAAATCGACATGTTGTAAATGCTATCTAATCAAGATATGTTTTTTTGCATGTCACGCAAAGCAGTTTGATTCTACATGCGGAATTGATTGGCTGATTACATTGCTTGTTTTCATATTTCATGGTTGATACCCCACTAGTTGCAAAGACGCAACCAACCTCACTTCAGACATATAGTGGCAAACTAAGACTCACCCACATTTTTTGGCAATTGCGGTGTCAGCCCATTCAGAATTGGTTTGAACAGAAACTGCATGGCACCCTGGCATTTTGATGGGGAGATCTCGTTTTCTTCATTAGCTTCCCACAATGAACCCAGTGACTAAAGACTGTCACTTGCTATAACTTGCTGCTGGTTCGAGATTTAATCTACGTTTCATTTCAAATTTTCTTTCCCCTGATCATGAGATGAAAATTGGCCATACATGAAATACATTTTGAATGAAATATATTGAAATATTAATTTAACCTCCATGTTTGATTGTCATTTTTATAGCTAAGTCCCTATTCATGGTGCTGTCCCAACACAAAATCCCTATGAAATCCCACAGATATCCCCATCGCTGCAGGGCACTCTGAAGGACTTGGGCATCTCCCTGGATGCGGCAGATGAGGTGCGATTGATCGAACCACATGCATTTACAATATATAACTATATATATATGGCTAATTATATATGTGTATGTATATGTATACATTTACATGTATTATACATACATACATACATAAATACATACATGCATGCATGCATGCATGCAGACAGACAGACAGACAGACAGGCAGGCAGGCAGACAGACAGACAGGCAGGCAGGCAGACATACATACATACATACACACATATTCATATTTACAATCACACATGTTTATACACACATACACGTTTAATTCATGGTTTCCTAAGACAACCGCACCAGAGCCAGAAAGTCGTCCAAATCTTGTCAAGCTTAAAGGGGAAACCAATGGTTCTGGGGTACTCCCAACTGTTAGGGCACCCCAAATCGGAAACTCGGGGAGCGAATCCACCCGAACATGACGTTTGGCCAGCAAAATGGCGTTGAGTGAGATTTCTGAACTATCCCATACGATCCATGGTGCTGGTATATATGCTAACATTGGGGGTATATTGATGGTAATTAAATGTTACCATATATGGCATACATGGATCCTATGGGTATGGAAAAACAAAACAAAAACAGAACGACAAAGAGATCTGCAACACCGGTATGTTGTTAATGATGTTAACGGGAAAAGGCCTAGACAATACAACACCAGATGCTTTGCCATAGCGTTTTAGATAGCCTTGAGAAGTTGCCCACAGGTTGAGAAGTTGGTCGAATCTTGAATTTGGCTGTCTCTACATCCTCATGGACAAAGCAGCATCTATTGACATGCAGGACAACTGTGAGTTGATGTGTGTAGCTATGAATCAGACTCTTGGTGTCTTTGGAAAGCTGCAACAGGGGGGAATATGCTCCAGCAATTTTTCGGCATTTTAAATGCATCACTGTCGACACATCCCAGACTTTTTGTCGCTTACTTATCACTTCCCATCCGACCGATGATGGGAGTCGGGACATCAAGAAACCACCGCGCCAGGTGGTGGCTTACAGTGGGGGTGGTATCGGTGACTGTGGAGGCCGGAGATGGCTTGCACTGGAGCTCATGAAAACGGGCAGTGAATAACGTTAAGTAACTGAAATATGTTTTTTTTTGGGGGGGGTTAGCCTAGTTAGCTTCTGAAGTCTTTGGGTCCATAGTGATGTTATGAGTACTGTTTTTCAATGGATTGGTTTAGGGGAAAATTTACAGGAAAACCCCACATTTAATGGTAAAAACCATGGTTTCCTGTAAATTTTCCCTTAAACCAATCCATTGAGTTTTTCATCACATACCGGGCTGCATGGTGGACCCTGAATCCGGCAGGTGGACCCTTCAGGATGTTGTTCGGAGATGAGACGTGCCCCAGGGCCATGGCTTAACGAAGCCTGGGAAGGTGAGTCTAAAATGCAGCAAATATCAAGCCACCCTGGAACACAACGGCAAGGGATATTGGAGGGAAAATGATGCACATAAGATCATATATATATATTATATACACACATAGTCGTGTCGTGCAATGTTTGGAATATGATACACCCCGCACAAGGACTAGCTACCTCTGTTTGCCATCATCAACATCAATGATTGATCCAGTCCGAGAGATTCTGAGAATGTTTGTTTGGCTTATAGCCAAATGCTTGGGGTTGCCCTTGAAGACTCCTGACGTGCTGATATGATTAGATTACAATACAATACACATGTACAATACCATCAACGACTTTTTTGTGCATTTTCCAACTCAAACTGACTCAGCTAAGTAGCTATTCACAGCCAGGAATCGATGCTAACAACACGTCCCATGCAAGCATGCTTTACACGGAACATTGTTGTATCTTGTTGTATCTACATAACGCTGAAGATGCGGGATTCTAGATTGCACAGGCGTGTATGTATATACAGTAGATACATACATTTTTTAAGCCCGGAACCTCAAAAAGTACCTACATCATTTGTACCAGTAGTACCGCACAAGGCGGTGGCGGAAGTTTCAGAATAGGAAACCTATAGGAGACGTTGGTTGTTGTGAATCACGGATGGCAGAGCGAATCCACTGATTGACCAAAAGGTGGTTGGAGTTGTGTTTGCTGGAGTGGTTGCAATGGTTGCAGTGGTCACCTCACCCACAACTGCTGGATGTAGTGTGATGTACTGCAACTGTAGTTGTAGTTGT
>Ga0126342_10005730_pt1 | contig 21808 bp, 20 predicted proteins | sample Cyp1metagenome_FD_92528 | JGI IMG/M metagenome (GOLD analysis project Ga0126342, IMG submission 92528) | Coral microbial communities from Lord Howe Island, Old Settlement Bay, Australia - Cyphastrea 1 metagenome | ecosystem: Host-associated > Invertebrates > Cnidaria > Coral ... | reverse complement strand
TACATACATACATACATACATACATACATACATACATACATACATACATACATACATACATACATACATACATACATACATACATACATACATACGTCATGTATATATAATATGTATATGGTTTATATATATATATATGTATTTTCTAGATGATATACATATATATTCTATATGACATATATATACACATATTATATATACATTACATAATATATATATATATACATTTATTTATATATATATGATGTGTATGTGATATTTACATATTATATATATATATATATATGTATGATATGTACATGTTATATACATTTTATACAATATAATAAGTATATATATATATATATGATATATGAAAATAATAGATGTATATACATATATATATATATACATAATATATATATTATTTGAGATATCATATATCCTGTTCATTGATACGTGGTTCTGCTCTCTCTCTCTCTCTCTTCTCTTTCTGTCACTGCAAGGTGGCAGTCCGCCTGGCGTCTTTAATTGGGCTACTGTACTGTATCAAGGTTTGCTAAAGCACACACATTCAGCATCGACACTTTTTATGAATTGATTTGTTGAGATGGGGTTCAAATCTCCCTGTGAACTCCTCAAGTTGATGATATTAGACCCAATATCAGGGGTTTCACCAACATATCACCCGATATCACCCAATGTCAGCATTTTTCTTAGTGGTCAAACCACTCAATCACCCATCAGCCAACAAACAATTTCAGAACGCGTTGTTCACCGTTAATAAATCATAAGCCGGGGTCACCGCAGTTTACAGGGCTCCTGCCAGCCGCCTTGGCGCGCTCCACTGCGTCGCGGAAGGCGGAAAACGAGGCGTGCTGTCGGAAGGGGAACCCCAAGAGCTGGTTGGTTTAGAATGAAAATCCCAAAGAAAAATTGTTGATAACTGGACCCGGATGACTTCGGAAACCTCCATTTTGCCAGATTCTTGGAAGGGATGAACTTCCACAAACATTTCTTTTGGTGTGAACAGGAAGGTGTCCAAGGGTTTGACCCACAGCGAAACAATGGGAGATCTGGGGGTCAACTATGATTGAACTTGGATACATAGAGTAATCAACAATATTCAACAAACGGGAGTCAAGAGTTAGATTGCATATTATATTGGGGGATGGCCATCCCACACTGAGGTTATTATATACACATTACACCTATTTGAAGGAGTGCTTAATGATAATGAGATTACCATGGTCTCTGTCGAGTCTCTTGGTTCCTGGTCGCCGGATGTTCGCCGGAAACCGCCCTCGTTGATGGTTTCAATAGAAATACCCTCTGGTGATTTAACATAGCCATTGAAAATACCCCATTTATATCCATTTAGAGTTGATTTACCGATTCAAAATTCAAAATGGTGAATTTCTATAGCTTGCTCGTTTACCAGAGGGTATTCGTAGTTTCAAAGGTTCAGATTGGTATTTGTGATGATCCACTTGATTTCTGAAATAACATAGAGGTCCATAAAGATGAAACAGACAATCAGCACCAAATGTCCATTATCACCATGACCAGATCAGGAAATTCCAGGGATGTACGGCTACGCGCGCCACTGGGCACATCGGAGGTCTTATAACTTAATATATTAGCTGCCTCGATGGAGGGTTTTCAAACAGAATCTCTTTAAATGATTTCGATATGATTCAGATATATTCAGATACTGTATGATTTATTGTGGTTGTGGCCTGGTTTTGCAGTCATGACGTTGATATGGTTTCAATTTCAATTGTGATTTTGACATCATCATATGGGTTAAAATCGTGATTTTGCTGTGGATCAAAGCTGTGATTTCTGTACGTTTGAGGTTTGGTTGGATTTTTGGGAAATGTCTTGAAACCATGTCAAAACATATCAGAATCATAACAAAATAATATCAAAACCATACCAACACCAACACCATATCAAAATCATATCGACATCATATCAAAACAATGAAAACCTTCGAGAAATCGACCAAAAACCTGTCAAATTGCTGTTTCTGATTCCTTTTTCCAAGCAAACCCACCGGAGCCCCACGGAAAGTTGCTCCGTTCCCAAACCATATGTCAAAACCATATAATGAATCATATCTCAAACATTCTCAAACCATATCTAAATCATAACCCATATCATATCAAAAACATATGGAAATCATATCGAAATCATAACCCCAACTTGAAAGCAATTGAATATCTTAAAACCAGTTAAACACACCATATTAAAATCACGAAAACATGGGAGAAGATGGACCATGGGGGTTACCTGGCAGTTCTTACATACATTGGATGTGAAGGATTGACTTGAAGTGACTTAGTATCATTGGGAATCATTGAATATTATTGAATATAATCTAATATCTATAATTATCTATAGTTTTTTATCCACAATCATGTATATAATTAGGAACCATTCATCTATAATCTATAATCATCGTCATCCATTGATACGGGAGGGATATTTAGTAGTCAACGAGGATTACAAGAAGCATTGTAAGGAATCAGAAAAGGGGGACCTGAGCAGAACCATGCCCATCAGCGGACGAAAGGTCAACATTATCAGTGGCTCATATAGGGTGGCATTTTGAGTACCCTGAACATCATCAGCAGGATGATTTACCCTCCAGCAAACTAACATGGATGTGGAAAAGCCATCATGTCTAGATCATTCTCGTAGGCTTTACCCCAGGCAATCCCAGCTCCATGACCATAGCCATGAACAAAGGATAGCTGGAGGCCACCGCAATGGCGCAAGCTGATCATCCCAGTTCACTCGCCCAGAGAAGCTGATCATTTCCCAGAGAAACTGATATGGGCTTGGCTAAAAACAGGGCATCCCCCAAATTTCAAGATTGGAAAAGCCTCATCTTTGAGATAGCCAGAAAAAAAGTATGTTACAGGTACATCCCCATGTTTGTTGGTTAAGTCATGTTAAATCTGAAATCTCCGTGATTTTTCCCGTCAAATCTTCCTATCACCAAGACAACAAGCCCCCGCCCGACGGCTGAGGTGAGATCAACCGCCTGATGCTGGAGGATCCGTGAAGGGCTCAGCCCGATACCATCGTTCAGCACAGTTGAAACTTTTCGGATGATGATACCCCAGTACGATACCATCTTCCAGGGGTCGGCCCTGTTTTTTTTTCCACTACTCGAACGTGGCCTGCTGAAAGACATCAAAGAAACTGATCGACATCAAATGCAGGAAATTCCAGCCATGTTTGATTGCTGGAAGATAGAACAGTAGCGGTTCAGAACATGGTTTGCTGAAGGTACGGGATGTTTCTGCCAATTCCCAGGCATGAATGATTATACACCTACCAAGTGGTTCTTGCATGGCTTTTGTATGGGATACAAGACAATTGATGACAATGCAAAACTTATAGAGGTGGCACATAAATGGATTGGTTTACGGACAATTCTAAAGGAACCCATCATGTATTCTACTCCAACAAATAGATAGGTTTTTTCCTTCAAACAATCCTGGGATACTATCGACCGCTGGTCGATAGTTCTATAATACCATTATACAATACCCCTGGTTCGAACCTATTCAACAGAGAAATTCCGGACGTCCACCAGAGGACCACGGGGGTTACCCACACATTTATTAATTAAATTTAAATTAAATCATTTTACATAGATCTATTATATATAGATGTATGTAAATTACAGGGATGGTTAGTAAGGAAAATCATCCTCAAGTGGCCTTAAGTCTGGTTTAGGAAATTTGAATAATTACATATATATATATAACTATATATATATATATACTGCATATACATATATATATATACACATACATGATTACATACGTATATAGTATATAGTATTGTATCTAGGTAATATATAAAGAATCATACCCAAGTAATTGCGTTGGTGCAGCCGTTGTTTCTTCTGCTTACTTAGGCCCTGGTCATTCACCTCACTCGAGCAGCGCCTTGGTTTTCCGGGCAAAGGTCCGTAGCACTGCGGCAAGGGTCAACTGGGTGGAGAGATATTTGGACGTATAGCTGTTGTAGGACTAGATAGCGACTCAGTCATGTTCCATATGCAATTATGTAAAATATATTACAATAATACAATATTACTATACATATATATATATGTACTTTTGCTCCACCATGTATGGTATATTATGGTATGTTTACCGACATTCACCCCAAATATCATCCAAATCTAAAAACATATACCATACATGGAGCATGTGTTTCTTGAGAATGATTTTTTGGTCGATTTTGAAATGTGATGCATATATGTATAGATATATGTGCACATACATAATTGTGTAAACACGTTGATATGTTTGAAATCTGTTCAAGCATCAAGCAATGGGGTCAGAGGAGAACAGGATTGTACTCCTCAATTCAACGGGAATTTCAGGATCCTAAAATGGAGGTACTGTACCATATAAGGCCATATTTTGTTTGGATATTCCCTTACATTGGCCTCATATAGGCCATATACGGTAGGTACCTCCAATTTAGGTTTCTGAAATGGCCATTGATCAATTCCCTCCTTATTTCCGATGCGTGGATGATTGGTATCATCAAACAACAGGGACATCGCAACCGTACAGCGTGCCAGACTCATTGCCAACAAAAACCTAACGGAACACAAGGAAACCATTTGGGACATGTGATGCAGCCTTTGCACCATATCATTCTAGCTTATTGCCTGGCCGCATGGTACATTCAGATAGATTTGACTTACTGTAAATATGTACTGTATATTTATACATAATATATGATGCATAACATGTGATACATGATATATCACATACATATATGGTATATATAATTATATATTTATATGGTATATATATATATGTGACATTATGTATCATATATGTCGCATATTTATATATAATTATATCTATACCACATATATATATATTTATAGACCATATATGTATATAATTATATATAGCGTACACGTATAGTTATGAGAGATGCGCCTGGAGCAGTGCAATTTCACGGTGATGGTGATGAGGTGTCATGCCTTCGGATATGACATATAATATGAATTATATCCAACCATCCAACGACATGTACTCTCAATCCAGCGTGATTCACTTCCAGGTTTTTTTCACAACAGTGTGTGCCATTTCAGGATGTCTTAAGATTTGAAACACGAAAATCCTTTGCTTCGTCAGAATTCAATGGACATTTTGGGGTATCGTTGAAGGTGCTTTTGAAGAACATAACATGTGTATGACCTTGCTTATTTTTTGTGACTCATAATTAGCAATCCCAACAGGTTTTGGTTATTAGACCGTTTGCTTTGGTTATTATACCAACTATTATCAGCCACAACATATAGTGTTCTATACTAGCTGTTGGTTATTGTCACCTGGTTTTGGTTATTATACCAACCATTTTGTTTATTATACCAAATGACAATATACCAGGTGTTGATTAGCCATAGCCATTGGTTCCCGGTGCTAGACGACATCCTAGGCCTTCAGCTGCATGCGCAGTGGCCAGTCAGGTGGGGCTCGTTGGGTTGGGGTGTTGACTTTCCCAGATGGTTATTAATGCGGTTTAATGGATTTAATGGGATTTAATAAGATTTAATGGGATTTAAACCATATACCCTCTGGTTATTAAAACAACATGGATTACATTTGGCTGAATTATATTGGTAATACAGGGGATACATGGGGATTTAGTGGGAGTTCACCAACAACAATGGGGAATATCATGGAAATACTTTCTGGTGATTGAACATAGGGAAATCACCATTCTTTATAGGAATTAATGGGATTCAATAGGGATTTAATGGGACTGTAGTCTGGTTATTTCACATAGCTATTGAACATGGCCCATGTATTGATGAGTTGTGAAGATGTACCTATTGAAAGTGTTGATTTTCTATAGCAATGTTAGATAATGACCAGAGGATACCATAGGTCTTAGGAGTCATTGGATTGGTTTAAGATGGCTTAAGGGACAATTCACAGGAAACCCGATATTTGATCATAGAAAGCGTGGTTTCCTCTAATTTTTCCTTGATCCAATCCATTAAAGGGATCTCCCAATAATAGTGCAAGTAGGATATCATGGAGTATCGTGGAGTATCGTGGAGATTTACCAGCCAAATGGTGTTTTATGGGATATTATACAATATTATACATATATATTTACTGCATTTTTCCACAGGTTGTGTACCAACCATACCACATGTCAATTATTGAATGGTTCCTGTTTTTTTTTCCGAGTGTCGATGAATGCTGCTTGCTTGTCTAAGAGTCTATCGGCTTTTTGTCCTGAGTCCTGAGACTTGGTCTCAAAATCAACAGCTTTATTGCAACCCTGCAGGTTCCATAGTAAATACCCAAAATGAAGAGAAACTAAGATCTGAATCGAAAGAACTTTTGGATAATCCGATCCCCCTAAGAATGAAACAACCCAGTGATGGTCCCAAATGTGTGTTTCCCAAATGTGTGTTTTGAATCCCCTACTTTTATCTACTTTTTACATCTTTTTACCATGTTTTTTTTTGGGGTGTCTCATATGAATAAGGGAAGGGATTATATTCCCAGTGAATTCCATGAGATTTTTTTATGATTATTCCGATTATTCCCATTCTGAAACCACCACTTATACTCCAGAGTTATTACTGTTTTATCATTAAACTACATTATCAGTTGGTTAGTTATAGAACGTTACATAGCATTTCAAAACCCCATGATCTCACATGATATCCATTTTTTAATATCACCATTATATCAATACATGGCATATGCCATGAAATCCCCCGGAACTCCCCTGGAACTCTCCGCTTTCCCGGGGACACGCGGCCTCCGGCGCCGCCAGTGCCGGCTGGTGACCACGGACGCGCCCAGCGATGCGCTGGCGAGCCGCGACCTGGGCGGCGCCGTGGCGGTGGAGCTGTGGGGAAGACCCAGCTGGGATGGGCTACTGGGGATATTCATGGCTAACAACATATATATAATAATATATATATGGGTGCAAGTCAACAAATTATAAGGTCCGGAACAAGGTCCGGGACCACACCCGTTCCATACCCCCGTTCCATACCTCCGTTCCATACCTGTTTGAAGGATCCGTTCCATACCTCTGTTCCATACCTCTGATCCATACGTTATTATGTATATATATATATATACATATATACATATAATTATATGTATATATATATACTTGAACATGGGCAATCTGATTTTACGTTTGTAAGCACATACATGAGCGCACATACATACATGAGTGCATACATGCAAGAATACGTTTACTATGCCCAAGCCCTGTGATTGTGTTGGCAAGTCCGTCCCGGCAGCACTTACAGCTGCTACCTACATTGTTGTGTGATGGTAGGGATGTGCTTGGCTGCTGCCAGCTGGCAGTCTAAGAATGAATTGCTTGTAACCCTCCCTCCCTCTCAACCTGTGGCAGGCTTGCGCCTGTACCACTTGCAGTTGCTGCCCGCTGTGGCACAGCTGTGATGTTTGATGGTAGAGATGCGCTTGGCTGCTGCCAGCTGGCTAAGAATTGCTTGCTGCGCTATTCTCGCTCCAAACTGCCAATTTTGATAGAGATGTGCTGCGTGGTGGCAGTGCTGTGCTGGAGTGGGCCGTTTCGTTCCAGACCCCGTTCCATACCCGTTCCAGACCTGGACCACCCACACCACCCCTGACCTACTCCTGGGTGAACACATGGCAGGTTCTCACATGCATTGCTCCTAAGCCATCCTCTGCGCGTGGGTTATGGGAGCCTAGGGTCTTGTCACGCAGGGACACAATCTACCCCATAGGACCTCTGAGTTTTAAGAGTAGGAGGTGGGACCTGCGTGACAGGTCTGAAGCTGAGCGGACAGCTTCACATGGTAGCCAGTGGGTGACGCTGGCTACCGGTTGCGTCCTAATCTAGTGCACGAGCACTAGCCATGCAAGGCAAAGCTGCGTTGAACAGGTGTACAACAAGGATGTCGTGCAGATGAGAAGTGAAAATGAACGGCAGCCAGCGTGAGTAGCTTCAACATGCATATCCTTGAGATGTTAATTAATACGTTACATAAATACAGTATATATATATTTATTTATTTATTGATATATGGTTTTTTATTTGTTTTTTTGAATTACATTTATTTATTTAATTTCATTTATTTATTTATGAATTTATTTTTGAATAGCCTATATTTCATCACACTCCAAAGGTCCGGAACAAGACCAGTTACGAAGCCCCTTCGTTCCATACGTCCAGAACACCGCGGAATGTTCCATACACAATCTTGATTCATTCACAGCCATATTTAGATAATAGATAGTTTGATATAACAATAGAGATGATAGATTATAACAATGATTAATAGTAATTAATAGATAATGATCATGATTTATATTATATAATAATAGATAATGATTAATAGTGATCATTTACCATGTATATGTTTAATGGTTATATGTGAAATTTATATAATGTGGTTAAAACAATAATAAATCATCCCCAAAATAACTATTTTTTATGGGTGGTATAAACCATCAAAAATGGGATGACTTATTTATTGTTGTAGCCACATTATTTTTAATCCCAGATAATGGTATATATAATTGCCAATTACTGGGATTACAAATTATATAATGCTAATAGTATCAATATTCATTAATGATAATAGTAATCAATGGAAATAGTGTTTATATACTAGTAATTGTTAGCTATTATATTTGGTTAATAGTGATTAGTATTGCTGGGGATATTCATGACAACGATACTGATACTCATTGTAGTCTAATAGTTGCAGGCTAGCACCTAGAAACTGCATTGGTTTGATATATAATAATAGATAATGAATAATAGTAATAATTTAGAATTATATATACAATATATATATATGTATATATATATCAGTATATATATAATATATACATTCATATATATATATGACAATATAATCCCATATAATGATATATAATTACCCTGGCTAACGGCTAGATAACGATAATCATTACTAATTATATAGTTTCTAGTAATAGTGATAACCCGAGCAATATCAATGGACATGTTAGACAAATGGGAATATGATAATCAATGGGAATATGGGGAATATTTCAATGGCAATCAATATAAATGGTAATCAATATATTCCAGCCAGAAATTATCGGTAATCATCTCATAGGTCCACTAATGAAATAGTAATTACTAATTAGCTAATATTGACAACCCCACTAATTAGTAATCGCATATGAATGGCAATATCAATGGTAATATTAATTATAAATGCGAATCTAGTGATGGAAAATCATGGCAGTTTATACCATTCATATCTGGGATTCAATGGAATGTTACTGGAATATGGTTAAAAAGAAACATAGCAATGAAGCAACTGGGAGTACGACGGGAATATGAATCGGATTTAATAGGGATTTAATGGGAATAGGCTCTGGATATTTAACATAGCTATGGGCAATGACCCATTTATAGATTTATTGAGTGTACCCGGCGTACCTATTCACAACCAATGAATGATAATCCCACTTTATAATAAGTAATGACAATATGAATGGCAATATTAACGGGAATATTCATGGCAATATCAATGGGAACATGAATGTACTGGGAATAGGACAATTGATAGAAATTCCCAGTAATGGCAATATGAATGGGAATGTTCACGGGAACCCAATAATAAATCTACTGGAATTCAATGGGGTGATTCAATGTGGTATAGCCAATGCCATAAAACCTACCATTACATGGGGATTCTTTTGTGGAATAACAATAAACGTTTGGGGATGATGCTTACCGCCCATTTATGGTAATATGTGGGTTGCTTTATGCTTGGGTGCGCCACATATCTGGAGAATTGAGTGCATTTTTGGGGGGAATTAATGATGATGCCATTTGTAGCAACTCACCCAATATATAGTTATTAGAACTATGATAGATCATATCATACAGTAGAAATATGGTATCTAATGGGAATATTCATTGGAACATTAAAGGCCATATCAATGGGAATATCAATGACCATATGGGTGGGAACGCGAGAATTGTTAGAATTTTATCGGATTTTATGCCATGTATATTTGGGTTTCAATGGAAATATAATGAGCATCTGGAAATCGTATGGGATACCTATGGGAATAGAACTATGATAGGACAGTTTTGTGAACACATGATAATATAATGGAATTGTCAACAGAATATGCATGGGAATATTAGCGGCAATATTAATGACAATATTATATATTTGGAGTAGGTAAAACAAAACACATGGGGTACACGTATTCTGGGAATACGAACAAGGCGGCATATGCATAGTTGGGGGATGATGAACAATTAAAAACAGATGGTAGAAACGATATCCAATTGTGTTATCCATGGGAAGATTATACAAAGGCAATATCAATGGAAATGTTAATGGCGATATCAATGGGAATATCAAAAGGGAATCTGAGAAGAAATCTACTGTACTGGGAATGGGATAGACATATGAAAAGACAATTTTGTGAGAAACAAACAATATCATGGGAATCTAAGGGGAATTTAACGCAACATCTCTTATTTGGTTCGTTGATTTTCCCGGCTATGAACCTCATTAAACCTCCATTTAGATCCATTTAGTTCATTTCTAAAAAAAATTGGCAGGTTTCACCATACAGGGTCAAACTATGTGAATTATAGAAACCACCAGAGGTCACAGACTGAACTGAACAAAAACTGATGGCCAAAAGTTAAGGATAGAATCGGATAGAACGCATTTGTTTTGGTTGTTAAAAATTGTTAACCCTTGCGTGGAAAAGTCATCGAAACAAATCGCGAGCAGCTGCTGCGGAATTTTATCCGTTTTCTTTCTAAAAGTCGGCAACAATGCAACGAACACACCCATTCAGAATTTCCATTATGGGATAGATGACCGAAAACCAGCCTACAGGTTTCGCGTGGCGCGCCAGAAGGAGCGGCTTTGGCACAGGCCGGGACAATAGAGGCTGAGGTTAAGTTTGAACACGATTCATTGGATTTACAAAATTGGATTTGATGGGATTTAGTGGGATTTCACAGATATATGATGGGAATAGAATGGGATTTAATGGTGTTATACTGGGAACAGAATGCGATTTAGTGGGATCTAATAGTTATATATATATGTATAACACACATGTTATATGAATAGAGTCGGCATTGATGGACATTTAATGGATATAGATTTCTTCCAAGAAATCATTGTAGAAAAAGTAGGAGATTCATCCACAACCTCGAAGGGTTTCCGTCCCAAAGCATCGATAATTTTGGTTAGCCACACTGTACATCAACATTCAACATAGAAACTGAACGGGAAATCTAGGGAAACCATGTTTTTTTTATATCTACATATATCTACATTCATTTACTGGAGGAGGGTACTCAATTGTCTGTTTTCCACATGGTTCTACTATTGGTGTTTTTTGGGTCCGCTATGCTGTATTACTTTCCTATTGCGCGTGTATTTGGGATGATGAACTGGAGGCAAACATTTGTTGATGATTGGGAAATTCATCAGTTGAGCATTTGCCTCCACAGTTCAATTTGAATCCCAATGTATCATGAAAAGTAGTCCAAATGCATGAGCACTGTGTGCATTAGCCAGAGTATATAAATCATGTTGTCATGTCCCGGGAACTGTTTGAGGTACAAAAATACGCAAGAACCCTGCTGTTTTAGATGATCCGAGAAACATAGCGTGCTTGCATATATCAATTCACGACATACCCAGTGATCACATATATTCAACTATTTGTTTCCCATGGAATGCCCTGATATACACCAGTCTCAGCGATATGTATATATTTATATTGATAATAATTATTATTATTATATATTATTATTATATATTATTATTATATATTATTATTATGTATATATATATATTATAGGTAATTTTTTTGAATCGGATACATAAACACCCAAAATCATAATTTCCCTATTGATTGGTTCCCCTTTGGCTAGGGCGGTGTTTGACAACCAGACCTTCCACCAAAAGTTGGCCAGCGAGCTAAGTGCCTTTGACGAGGCAAAAAAGGGGGGGAACGTCCGGGAGTCCGAAGAGTGAATCATCCAAGAATGGAGGTTTCTTAAGTCATGGGAGTACCCCCCAGTCATCGATTTTAATAGGATTTTCCATGATAAAGATTTATAAACCATCCATAAGTTGGGGTACCCGCAGTTATCATTCATTTTGCTTTGGGATTTTCCGTGATAAACCATCCAGCTATTGGGGTACCCCCATGATTTAGGAACCCCCGTGACTTGGGGCTCCAAGCCAGGTCCACACGCAGCTGGCCAGCCTGATGGATGGCAGTGCCCAACTGTTGGAAGCCCTTCCCAGGCGTTGATGATCCTGGCCATCTTCAGTGAGATCCATAACGGTAGGGGTTCTCCAAGCTTTTTCAGACAGGGGGAAGCTGCGATGAAGCAGCCATGTTGCGGTTTTCCATTCTTTTCCTCATACGGGGTATGTTGTGACAAAATAAATTCTGGAAGCCTCAGACTCTTGGGATTCAAATCCAGGGCTGGAAGCCCTTTTGGATGTGTTCCAAACTGGGAGAGAGTGCTTGCTTGCGGCTGTCCGTGGCTTTCAAGTGGCGCGGTTTCAAATGGTCATGATCTGATCAAAAAGCCATCCGGCCACCTGCAGCTGTTTCCGGCTCCGCCGCGTTGTCGACGCGCTGAAGCCGTTATTTGCAGGGCGGCCCTGCCTCGCCACAAGGTGCTTGGGCCCTGCAGGGTGCTTGTACCTAAAACACCATGGCAAAAATCACATGTTTGCCCACTAGAAATGAACAAACTTTGGATAACTTCAGCCAGTTGTGAAGAATGAATTAACATGAATTAACCTACTTTTATTTTTTGTGAGATGAAGCCATCTCGGCAGATTATGGAGCCCATGGGATCCAAAGATTTTAATATAGTTCAAAGCAGACGTTGTTTAGGTTTTGAGGCCGCAATTTCAAGACAATACGACAACCCTCTTGGTTTTCGGAAAAGATGCTCGAGAAAATTGTTGTGAATTGTGACAAAGGTGTTTGGTTGGTGCCATCAACGTTGCTTCGAAGAGAGAAAACTTATAGATATTGTAGTTTTGGTTTGGGACATCATTGAATCACTGGTTTGGTTCAGACCACATGCCGGCAGCTTGAAGCTTTGTCTTTTCGGGCGGATTCCTGCCTGGCCCCATATGTGGACCAGCATCTGGTGTATAGTAAGGGCTTGATAACCTTGGTGATGAATTCCGTGAGTACTAGGGGTCAGAGCCTTCAAAACTGTGTCTTATCCAAGGAGTCACTAACTCTGAACCACGGACATGTTGGCTCCCGGAGGGTACGGTAACCTATACAACCCTGAATCGTGACTCTACCGACTACCAGTTGGAGCCATGTGTATCCTAATCAAAATAAGCCTACAATATGTTTCTCCTACTTGAAGAAAAGATAATTAAGATGTAATTAGTTAATTAGTTATATATACGTATATATATAATATACATTGTATACGGTAGAACCGTATAACATGGTATAACCATGAATAACCATGCTTGGGGGTCACCGGGAGGCTGAGATGAACGAGCTGGCAGGGGGCTTCTATCGAGGCCTGAGAACATATGAAGTGATCAACCAAAGTTTGACCCAGAGAATTGCTTTCTTGGGGTTTCATTAATAATCACATTTTATAGCCCTGCCCAGTTGGGCAATATTGGATATATACCCTCCAGCGGGGCTAGAACGTCTAGTCAACATGCGATGAACTTGTCCAAATTCAGGTTTTATAGGCTGAATTTTTGATCCATGCCTATGTACCCATGATAGGAGGATTTGTCAATATATAGTTTGTTTAAATTTGTAGCATTTCTCTATATCATATCATACATATCATGTATCATGTAACAACGTATCATGTATCATATACATATATATCATACAATATCAATATCATACATAATATAATTTATATCATGTTTATACCAATATGATATATCATTCGTATCATATCCACTCGTACGATTGCACCTATAATTATCCCCAATTATTAGGAAACTGCATCACCCATGTTGTGCATCTACCCTTCTGCAAACAAAGATGGGTGTTCGAACTTCGAAGCCATCCATTTTAGGGTTGTAACATTTTGTTTTTGTTTTTGCAAATCAAGTTTTCCTGGGATTTTTTTCTTTTCTCGTTCCACAGGATATCCTGTTGCAAAGAAACTGATAAAGAAGCTGCCGGGGTAGGCGACAGAGTGCTGTGCAATGGCCGTCCTGGAATGATCTTTGGAAAACCTGCGTCGGGGGCCGAGCTACACAAATCTGCTGTGAAGGCGAAGATTGGCATGTCTTCCCATGTCTTCCCGGGGCATTTTGCTTTGGTCTTGTTGCCATGAGGCAATGGTTTTACATACAGTAATATACAGTTTTTTTACATTGCTTCCTACTCTTCTTCCTCTGCGGAAAGGGTCTGGGTCGTGGAAATGCCCATGTTCCGCGAGAAAAGTCTCATCTCATCATCTCATCCAAGAAAAAAGTAGAATTGTTGTCCCCAAAACGGCTGATCATGGAGCAGTATCTCCCTTCCAATTGTTCTATCTACTTTGGGCTTGCCATGCTGTACTTTTGTGAAAGCTCTCGATTTTTGGCGAGCGATCTTCGCACCTCCTTGCAGCTCAAGTCTTGTAGGTCCTTCAAGTCTTTAGATTATCCTTATCCTTTTGTAGAACCTGTAAGCAACAATATATGGATTGAGTGGCTGATTTTTATGTTGATCTTACTTTATACAAAATCTAGAGAATTCTAGAATATGGAGATACCATGAGAGATCTATAGCCAGTCCCCTAATCTTAAACACCCACCAGGAACCATGGCGAAAAGACCACACATCTGAGACCATTTAATTTGGGGGTGTTAGATCTTGAACAGTGAATCGGATTACCACAAGGTGCCCCCCCAGTTATAAGTTAGTGTATAAATCTTATTGACTATATTTATACCCCTCATAAATTGGCCCAACCACATGCATTGCTAGTAGAGTTAAGCAACTTAGCTATCATTGGCCCCAGCTTGTCAGTCGTGAATCCTCTTAGATCCGATCCGCTTGACATCCTAAGGCGTGCAGCCTGCACGCGCATCTCGGTCTCGGTGATGTATGACGATGGCACCGCCTCTCGGTGATGGCCAGGGCCAGGTGGGAAAAGGTGGAAAAGGCGAGCCACAAGAAAAACAGGTGTTGAACACAGGGACTATACATTACCAGTATGTTCAACATCAAACATGGGATCATATACCATGTTTATTTAATTGTTTATTTTTCTTCTTAGCAGTGTTGAACCCATCAAACATTGGGAGTATACCATATTTTGCCAACCACAAGGAACACATGAATTCAACTGACTGACCGCCAAAAAAATGGTGTGGGTTATGTCAGCAAAGAAGTGGATAGTTTGATAGAGAAAAAAACACTCCCAATCACTCGTTGTACTCCTCGGGGCTTCGAGGTATTTTGGTGGGATCCTAGCTTCATTTGAGGGAATGTAAGAGTACTATAGAGCACTTACATAGCACTTATGTAACTTATGTACAAGAAGCAGATACAGTTCAATGACTGTGATTAGCCTGCAACCCATTTATTTTTTTTTGTATGGTGTTCTTTTTTCTCTGCCAAGGGGCGCCTTAGGTCAGTGACGAACGAGTGGTAAATCTTCAGCTAATCGAAGATTTGGAGTGTCTGGGCTGCATCAGTGGCAAAGTCTTGATGGGTCCAATCCCAGGGTTGAGAGGCCCAGAATGAATCGATTTTGAAACACGCAAAGACCCATCAAATTTATTTAACTAGCTTACAACAGAACATATAAACCCGGTCTTTTGCAGTAGTGCAAGACAGCACCGGTTCAACTTAGATATGTCTAGAGTCGACATGCTTCCCATTGGGGTGTTGAAGGCGTCCTTTCTTGCGCACACCCAGATATTTCCCACCAAAATGCGTGTCTACAGCAGATACAGTATCCCATTGAAATTGATTTATATAGATTTATTGTGTAACAAGTCTGGTATTTGTTTGCAGATGTTGATTGTATGTTCAACATATGTCATGAATTGTCACGATATGTCATAATATTTCAACATGTTTGATAAGTTTGATACCTCTAGTCTCTTAGAAAAAATGTTACCACGGACCACAAAGGACCCACCAGATCCTACAAACTTCACCTGCCCTGTCAGGGGCCCGGTGGACCCGCCAGAAGCCGAACCTGCCGCGCCGCTGTCGGCGCGTGCGCTGCAGTCCATGGCCGCCCCGCCGGAGCCGGAGGAACCAGAGGAACCGGAGGCACATTGCGAGGTTTCTTGACAAGTGGATGTTATAACTTATAACTTATTGATTTAGCCATTATCCTATAAGATCTATAAGATTGCTGGGATCCCTTGCAATCCTACTATACTCTAATCCCACTAGAATATATATATAATATATATATATGGAGGTTTCCTGAAATGGGAATACCCCCAAATCATCATTCATCCATCTTAATCAGATATTCCACTGTAAACCATCCAGCTATTGGGGTATCACCCATTTATGGAACCCCCCTTAGATCGTACTAAATTACATACCACAAAGATATTGACCCGCTAGCACTGTGACAGGTAGATGCGGGAGAGGACGGAACGGCAGCTGCCCAGCAACTACTCAATCATCCAGCATATCCAGCAATGCTGGTGGGGAAATCCACTTGAAATGTAGGTTTTAGAGGGAACATCACCTACAAATAGAGGTATGGTTTAACAATGGGGAATTGTGAGGTATGGTGAAACCATGTGAAAGCCATTGCAGGTCATGTCACCACGTCCTCTTTTTGAAGTCACCACGCTTGGGTGCAAGAGACATGGGTCGATAGTGGACAATTCTTAGGAAAAAATATGTAGGCCCCAGCATTATTGATTTAGCATGAACATTTGTCTACAGAATTTATATACAAATATATACAAGTAAAACCTGCACGAGGCGGGTGGCGGAAGTTTCCAGGGCCAAGGACTGCTACACAATAGGATCCAAAAACAAAGTTTGCTTAACGCAGGTGCCAACTGGACAATGATCTTTGGGCTAGCGAGAATTTACTGTAACAATCCGTAACTCGGAGTTTCTGTACGAAACTTCCTTTGACAAGTAAATGCGTACATATATGACAATGTATATTAAAATAATATTATATTTACATATATATATATATACATACACACACTAATCATATATAAATGAAATTTGTATACATGTATCGTATACATACTTGCGTACGCACGCACGCACAGACATACATACATTACATTCCATTACACACACTACACTACAGCAAATTACATTACATTACATGCATACATACATACATGGGAATGTACTTGTGGTGCCTTTTTGCACAAACTATAGGTAGAATTACTGCACATTTGCCGGTATACATTGGTCGCACTGCAAAATTGCTTTATGGAATCCTATCATTATAGGACATTATAGGGTGCTTAGGGGGGGTGAACATTTGGTTAGATCCAACCCCAAGCTTTTATGGCTCCCTAGCAGTGCTAAGATTAAGGGGTGCCAAGGAATACCAAAGGGTTTGGAGAGGTCCCTAGCACTCCTGATGGTGTATATTGTGTTTTTGGCAGTAATGGACAATACGACTGGACAATCAACATGTTATGAAAATGGGACCCTGTGTCGCGCCAACAGAAGCGGTAATCTCCCAAGGCTTTGTTTTAGTCCGACGTCAACCGCCATTTCATGTATAGTTTTTGGATGTTTATGGTACTTATGTTTTCGGTGAGAAGGGAAAACCATGTGTACAGAGAGTGCACAAGATCATTCGACAACGATCAATCGAGCAAGAAAGAAGTCCCAGTTTACAGATCAAATCGTGGCAGGTCATGTTCAATCACCACCCCAAAGCAGTTTCCCGAAAGGGAAAGGGACCGGACCCAAGCCGCATCCCATTTGTTTATCCCATTTCACTGGGGTTATTGGCTTCACCAGGAGCCGCCCGAGCCCGAGGAGGATCTAGACACCACTCAGTTGCAGCCAGGTGGGCACATCTGGGAAAAGTATCGAAGTATGGTTGTTGTTGTTTTTTTTTCCCAGCCGTGTTTGATTATCAAAGGGTATTGTACTGTATATACACAGTACATATGTGTATATATATATATTATACTTTGTATGTGTTATGTTCGGAATTATTATATTAAGTTTTGTGATTCAATGTTAGTTTAGTTTATTTTCTGCAATTCAATGTATTGTAATGTCATGTTATGTTCAGTATGTAATGTATTGCAAAGTAGATGTATCTTGCAGATGTATACAGATATATGTTATTTGATATTTTGTGCATTGTGTTTTCCACCTGGAATGCAAGGGACTGCCGTTTTGGAAGCTTGACCCATAAACACAAAACGTACCGTACTTCTATCTATATTTTGACCAATCCTATGGGATTCAATATCTGAAATTTGGTCTAACATCTACAGATTCTGCTGTGTGTGTGTATACGAGATTAGCCTTTGTTGGGCTTCGCAACTTCCATCCATTTGTGATTGGCCTACTAGACTGCAAATGTATTCCATACTTCACGGTTGTATGAAGCCATCTTCCCATCTATAAACATCTTAAAACCATTTAAAACCTCCATTGATCGGGCCTGTGACACAGGTCCGCCGAGTCGAATGGCACCCACCATTCAGGGCATTGGACGGCGGGTGACGCGGCACTAACGACGGGTCCAATCGTTGTTTTTTTCATAGGCCAATCATGGTACATCTATAAAAGTGGGCCATCTATAGCGAAATTACCAGAGGGTAGAAATATAGATGGACAATTCTATTGTATAATTATGGCTAACTATGGTATATGAGATAAATGATATGCGTGTCCGTGTACATTGTTGTATACACATCTGTCATGTGTGTACTCAGTGTACTCTATAGCCATTCTGATGACGAGGGCCTCATTGGCCGAAGAAGTCCCACACTGGGATTGGTCCATGGAGAGTTTGGGACACTGGTGGCATGTGTTGCTAATGGGTTTCCATAGGCATGGGGGGGTACTCCAATAGCTGGATGGTTCATTTCATAGAAAATCCATAAATGGATGATTTGGGGGTATCCCCCATAGGAAACCTCCATATTCTGGGTTGTGAATTTCAACTTGCTGCTTTTTCCTGGAGGCTTCTGCGGCTTCACCAGTCGTAGATGATATATCCCACTACCATATTCCCAGGTATGGTTATGGTTGGTTAAATGCCCATGAATTGTCCCCATGACTTTGGACTTCGACGTCGAAGTCCCTGGGGCGCTGAGGCGGAACCTCCCGAGGAGTTCACACCTCAGGACATCTTGACATTTGCGTTTTTTTGTTGTCATTGCATCTTCGGTATCAACAAACAGAGATCCAAAGAGATGATTTCAGCAACATATAGTTCTATAAATGTGCTATATGTTCAGAATTGTTCAGATATTTCTATAGCAAAACTTCAAGTAGTATCAGTTGTAGACCTTTGACTATCAACCACCTCACTGCGACGTCACTGGAATGATGGTGATTGGGGCAACTATCCCGGAGAATATTTGGGATATATCCTGGATGATTGTATTTGGACGATGGTAGTTGTATATTTGGACAGTAAATCAATAGGATTAAATAAATAGGCATAGCGGCATATAAAAAACACAGATAGTGGTAGAATAGATAAACATGTGCGGTCATGGTGGTGGTACTGGTAGCAGTGATGATGTCGTGAATGGCTTGAATGTCGTGCCTCCCAAGAACAATATTTATATATATATGTATGCAATGGCAAACAGGCAAGAGAAGAATTGCTAGGACCTAGGATGACATTCGATATATTTGGTAATCATTTGGATAGATGGACATAGACATAGATACTGTACATGTATAATATATGCATATGATAAGAATGTTAGTACAGATATTGGTACCATTGTACATCAAAATATACATATATAATATAATCATGTTCTATACAAGTTATACATATATACATCGCAGCACACGTGCCTACGGTACTACGTGTGTTGCGTTGCTGCAAGCACCAAGGCCACCTGCCGGAAGCCCAGCATGACATTTACAGCCCTGCTGCAAGCACTTGATCATCCACTGATATAATCTATTATGAAACCACCAATTCAGCAATGGATTAGTTTTCATGTTCCCTATGAAAGTGGTCGTTGATGATATTTCCCGTTTTCAGACCCATATGGGAGCATGCAAGACATGTTATTCTTGACGTGTTTGAAAAGTACATGAGTGTTGAAGTTTTGAGCCACAGTATATAGGAAGTGTACAGGAAGAACAATGCTGGTTAAGATTTTGAGGAAAGCGCTCCCAAGTCTCATATGGGGATTGGCTGATCATTTGCTCAGGTTGGCGCCTTTCGAACCACAATAGAAAGGATGACACAAGGACACCTGTACTTTGATTGGGAAAATCTGCCCCTTCAGAATCAAACATGGCAATGGGAGATCCACCATTTATTTATGTATATAAGTCTCCCATTTCAATGCCTATCTCTGTTGTGAAGCACGTACAGCATTAGAGCAAGCAAACTGAGTCAGATTAAGACAGTTTCTAAGGAGTTGGAGTTGGAGGGTCGAGGATTCTTTTTTTTGGTCCAACAAGTCCAGGTGTTACTGTCCTAAGTATCCGTGGAAATGAATGGAAATCATCATCCCAACCATCCCAAGCACGATTCCCAGAGTTTGCTTTCAAAGGAAACTTTGGAGTTCCCATGGAGTTCCCATGGAGTTCCCTTGTGTATTTCATGACATGCAAGGACCATAGGTTCCCAGTAGCCGAGGTCCCTGCGCAGGAGACCGCGACTCCAAGATGAGCGTGGAGAGTTTTGATGATGAACCCCCCGAATGCAGAAAAGATGTTTAGGAAAAGGTCACTTTTTGCGGGGGTTATAAGATGTTATACGCTTATCCATAGTTATACCGTTATACCATGAATATCCAAAAAATACATAAACATACTATACTCAAAACTAAAAACCTCGGTTAGTTGATTGGCCGTTCGTAGGTCATCGAGGTTCATGCTTAGTATAGTAGCAGTCTTTCCAGGTCCAACAAAGATCCAATCAAGTTTCAGTCGCCGGCCTTGGACCTCTCACAGCTGTTTCAGCACGCGCGTCGCGCGTTTTTTCAGCGCGAGCTCCGTTATGACAACCTGGGCAGAAGAGGCACAGATCTGGAAGAATGGGTTTGTCTCCAAAAGATTGAAGGGGTGGTTCCCTCATTTGATAGCGAAAAGAAGAGGATACACTGTGTTTAGTATCTTTGGATGCGCCTTGAGGATGGAATCTGCGGGTCAACCAGTCTGATCATGCAGGGTGGTATAATCGGGTTCTAAACATACTGGGAATCCCCCGCTTTGCAGAATTTGTTGAAGAGACATCCTATAGAGGAAACTAAGGAACAGGTTTGATGGTTTGCTCATTTTGCTGGCAAATCCATGTAAATCCATGGTCTATCATTTTCTGCATAAATTTCAAGCGACCTGCCAGGTAGCAAGAGGAAAGTTCGAGCCAGGACAGTCCTGTGTGTCAAGCATGTGGATTCATGTACGATACACAATGTGGATCGATGTGTGTGTGTGCGTAACATCTGGATAGATATAAAACTTCTCTTTTTCCCGAGAGCGTTTGAGCGCAGGGTTCTTCCAATAGTGGGGGCCTGTAAAACATCTTCTCATCTTCACATCTTCTCATCTTCACATCCTCTCATCTTCACATCCTCTCATCTTCACATCTTCTCATCTTCACATCC
>Ga0126342_10005729_pt1 | contig 21808 bp, 22 predicted proteins | sample Cyp1metagenome_FD_92528 | JGI IMG/M metagenome (GOLD analysis project Ga0126342, IMG submission 92528) | Coral microbial communities from Lord Howe Island, Old Settlement Bay, Australia - Cyphastrea 1 metagenome | ecosystem: Host-associated > Invertebrates > Cnidaria > Coral ... | reverse complement strand
TCAGAAGTTAGCTCCATTGAGGAAACAGCCTCAGAGGTGCGTATCAGATATCGTCGAAGCACACAGTCCGAGGTGAGTGATCCAGATTTGTGGATCTTGATGCAGCACGAGGAAAGCCATGAAGCAGAGAGCCCAGAGTTTGATGAGGAGACATGAAAGTTTCCAGAAAATCTCATTTGCAGAGATGTTCATGTGCAGCCATGAGCGCTGGATATGAGCAAGAGCAAGGTGCCTTAACCGGAGGGTAATGTGAGTCTCCGTTGGCACTAGGGATTTTACCTAGAGGAATTAGAGTGTTTCATCATTTGTGCTGGACCCATACTCCAAAGGAGTAATGCAAGAAGTGGCATCCCATACGTTGGACCCCAGTGGCAATTGGGCCAGTGCAAAACTTTTCCAAATTTCTTTTGCAGTGATGGCACATAGACTAAAGTCTGTGCCAAGGCGGGGTGAAACAGTTTTACTCCGTTTGTATTCCAGCTCCAATAGCGTATATTCAGTTGTTAGAAACATGTCAACTCAATGTGCAACATGCACATGTGAATCACTATCATGTTGAGGCGCTTTTGACTCAAGGAACAATTTCATTTTCGGAAAGGCAAACAAGAGAAAACGAGTAAAATCGTATAAGCAAACAATAACCAAAAACTTGGGGATAAAAAAAAGGGACAAAACGAAAACATCTCATGCCTTCCCCTGTTTGTCCAAAAAACGGAAATGAATGCAAAAAGAAAAGGACATTAAAAAAATGGATGTAAAATGAATGTAAAATGAAAGAAAAATCAAAAAATAATGAGAGGAAATATGAGGAAATGAATGCAAATGAAAGGTAAACTGAAGTAAACAAATATAACATGAAAGGGAAACCAAAGGAAACCAAAGAAAATGAAAGGAAATTAATGAATGCAAAATCAAACGAAATGAACGCACAATCAAAACAAAATGAAAGGCACATGAAAGGAAATGAATGCAAAATGAAAAATGACGGGAAATTTCAGAAAATGAATGCCACATGAAAAAACTTGAAAAAATGAGTGTAAAAAGGCAAACATATGAAACAAAATGACGGGAAATAAAAGGAAAATGCACGTATCATAAAGGAAATGATAAAATATGTAATAAAAAATCAAAGAAGGAAATTGAGGGATGCAAGATGACGCAAAAATACCTTCTCATGCCTTTTGTTTTTTTTTCAATTCCATATTAATTATTTTAATTTCTTTTGCATTCGTGTTTACATTTCCTCTCTTCATGAAGTGCCATGAAAGATCAAAAAATTGTGACGATGTTCAACGGGAACGATACATGTCCCTTTTTGTAATTTACATGGGGGGAATATTGATATGCATGCTAAAGAAGGGGGTGTCACATCCCTCCCTAACGTAGTTTTGATCTTTCATTATGGAACGGGCACCCGCGTTTAAACCAAAAACATGCGGAGGGTCAACGTCCAATGCCGTGTGACCAAAAGGGACGTGATACAGGTAGTTTTATACAATAGTGCGTCCTTGTCTGGAAACGATTGAAAATGGAACGCATTAACCAGTTTCGCCCCAAAAGCGCAAACATGATATCGGTCCTATTCTTTCTTCATATTTTCAATTATCATTTTTCTTGAATTTCCTGCGATGGATGAAATTCGTGATCTGGGTTTTTGAAGAAAGTAACACAACAACAATGATCATGAATTTCCAACAGAATCATAGTGAGTCATTGATGTTCAAGTGGATACAATAAAAACATGTTCGACCTACAATCATTGACTGTCGTTTTTTCATTTGCAATTTTGCCAAACAACGACGCATAATTTATCGTGCCCATGTCCGTGGAGTTTGTGGGCCGACTTCTCTTCAAAGCCACTCGCCGGGGGAAAAAAATGAAGTTGACATCTATTTTGCCGATGCAGCAGTGGTCTTGACTGTGCCAAGTGCAAATTTCAACATTTGGATTATTTGAACCTCAAAGTGCAATGAAATTGTGGACACACGGAAATGTTGTTTGGTGTGGTTTTGCTGGACCTTGGATATGCTAATGCAGTGCATTTTGCTACTGGCAACCACTTGTTTCAACTGGCAGGTAATGAAACCATTGAAGTCTGGACAAGACAAAGCACAGCCGCCAAAGTCCGACGCGAGGAGAAAAACGAACGCTTCACATTTGTGATTTTACAACTGCCATTGTGTAACACAACACCTTTTTGCAATGTCTCCAATGTATTGATGGATTGAATCTCCGCGCTTGGGTTTGTGATGTATGAATGATTCAACCCTCATTCCGAAGCGACATTGTTGAAACATGTGTAACATATTTGTCTTGTTTTTGGTTGGATCCAATTCGTTGAAAGGCGGGCCTCTCTGACATGCCTTTTGTGGGCCCACTACTGCCGCATTTTGAAGGAGCGAACAGATCTCGTTGAAAGACGCGAAAACAAAGGAACCTTTAGAGGCAATGCACAGCCACGTGATTCTTACCAAGTGCATGGCCAAGATGGGCAAACTGACAGTTGAATTAGACCTGTCACAGGATGATCATAATGGTTTAGAATCTAGAACAAGTGAAATCCAAATCAGCCAACAAAAACCGGACCTTGAACAATTTGATCAACACGACAAAATTGCAAATGGTGTTGTGGGTGCACCTTAATGATTACCCTCACACAATTTCCCAGTGGTTCAGAGTCATGCATTGCCAATTTTCAGGCAAAATCCGCCAGAGGAGGGCCTTTGAAAGCTCAATCCTCAAAGTTGCCTCCTTCCGCTACATCTGGCCTGTCTTCTGGTTGCATTCCGCACACAGATTGTGACTGTGCTGGCCCATCGTTGGAAAAAATGCGTAAGTATCAATATCCACAACTGACATTGACGTAGGGATTGCAAAATTGTTGGATTGGTTTGACCTGGACGTTTTGCTTGCTGGCAAGGGCCGAATGCCACACAACAGCGGCCTACATGTCGGTCACCGGATGAGTCGAAGGGTCCAGTGAAAGGCATCACGAAGGATCCTCAGCTGCAAAATATTCAACGGTCTTTGAGTGGTCCAGTCAGTAGTCAAATTGTGTCAACTGGCCTGGATTGAAAAGGATTGACCACTGGAACTTCACTTGGCCGGCATCAAATCAGTCCACTCAATCAAATTAAAAAAACAAATGATTTGGAGATCTCAGGTGAAAAGTTGTCAGGGCACCTGTTTCTGTACGAGCTGTTTTTGACCCAGTGGAGCTAGGACAGAGTTTGACTCCAACAGTTTCAACTTGGTTCCAATTTGGAATCTTGATCGAGTGTGTTTGAATGAAGTCAAGGCACTTTGAGGTGCATGAATAATTGCACAGCGGTTCATCAGATTAGCGTCTATGCAGTTCAGCTATGTTCAAATTTTAAATGGGTGTTTGTTGTGAGAAAACAATCACGCAATTTTTCCCTCAAGGACAATGCCATCTCTGTTTGAGATTTGATTTGCAAAGACGCAATGCTTTAAAGTTCTGACACGGCGAGGTGCTGACAGCACTTAAGAGTTGCGACTGATTGCGACTGCTTCCTTTTTTTGATGCTGTCAGTGCTGTGATTAAGATCTCCTGTGAAGCGTTGCGAAGCAAAGCTGGGGTGGTCTCCTGGACCAAGTTGCACATAGTTGCACCACGTGTTACGTAAGTAAGTTGCACGTGGCAGGTTGGTTCTAAGATGATTCAAGTGTTGCAAGGAATGCTGAATCCTGTTTTTTTTTTGCAAGTCGAACTCCTTGGTTCAATAGACTGAGCAGCTTTAGGCCGAGAAACCGAAACAAGAATAGTGAATAGTCGTGTTTGGACTCAGTTGGCAAAACAGTTTGTGGAGCACATTAGAACAACACCCTACCCGCATAACCCACAACCCACTCACAGCTACTTGGCCCTCTTGAAAACTTGGACCTCTTTGATTTGAGAATACATTATAATACATTGAATGCATGGGCCATGGGCAGTTTATTGGATGAGAAAACAACATGGGAAGAATTTGGCGGAGGCCTCAGACGCGATCTGTGAGATCTGTGAGATCTGTGAGATCAAGGCTGTCAAAGGAGTTGAAGTCGCTGTCCGCCTCGAGGCAAACAGCATTTGGACAGACGCCTCACCAAGGACGCCAAAGGGCTAGTAGCGGCTACTGGAATTCTCATAGATTGTAGATATTTGTAGACATTTGAAATGATATTTGTATATATTTGTAGATCTTGGCAGCGAATGGTGAGCTGAAATTCACATGTGTTTCCCTTAAACGTGTCTTTTGTTCAACAAATCATCACACATTTGTTTTTGCATAGGCTAGCACCTGTTGGTAGGATCTGTGGCTTGGCTTGGGCATCTGTTTGGGCTCGTACCCTTGTAACTTTCTGACGATGACTTTTGGGATAAAAAGTTACAAAAGGGTACTACTGTAGTAACTGTAGTACTACTTTGTTCAATTTTCGTCTTCCAGATCTTCCAGATCTACTAGGCATGTTTTGCCAGAGGGCATCCCAGTATGGCTTCAAGCTGCTTCTGAAATGTCAGGCGTTGACTGACACCTTAAGCCTGGCACGCCCAACGTTACTGTCTCAGCTTGGTACGGAATGACAGGTGGCAAGGGAGATTCTTGGCACCTCTTGTGGTTCCTAGAGTGGCGTTTTCTTAGCTAATGCCTCTTAAAACAAACCCTATACATTTCGTCTGGCATGTCATCAGCTTACTGTTGACAGCAGTGCTTGGCGAGTGCCAAGGTTGGTGCAATCCCGTGGAATTCCCGTTGCATTGGAGGGCAAGGCATGATGGGACTCAGCTGCAGGGGTGTTGATTTGAAGGTCTCCTGACTTGTGCGTTTGCTTGAGAACTGCCTGTTTGACCCAGTTGACCTATGTTCATCCTTGTTGACCCACTTGGCAGATCTTGGTAGTGACTGGTAGTGTTTCACTGGCCTTGAAGCTTTTGGATCAGGTCCTGATCAGGTCATGACCATGCGTCTATGGAGAGCAATTCTCTCAGTGCACCCCAACATGGGGAACATGTGAGGAGTTCATCATTGAAGCGACCTCAAAGGCTTAGGACAACAGTCACCCGGGCACTCTCCAATGATTTGAGGACATCTGAAGGAACATCTGAGAATCCTCAGGTCGATGATCTGCTTGATCTGGGTGACAGCGCCTCATCCTTTACTTTTGCAGGTGCTGTCGCGGCTGGGCGGTTGCAAGCCAGGAGAAAGGCGGCAAGATCTGGATCCTCATTGATTCGCTTGGGTTCAGCCTCAGTCAACCTGGATGATGAGAATGGCGGTTTAACTACCCCATCTGCGAGTTTGACTCCAAATCTTTCTCCAAGAGTATCCGTATCCCAAGATCCACCAGCTTTGACAAAGAGCCCCACAGGCAGCGGTTCCAATCGATCTTTTCGATTTGGAGCTCGAAGGTCCCAGACGATGCTAATGGGAGCTCTGGGGGATCAGGAAGCAGAGGCAAGTACAGGAAGAAATCGTTTGATGATGTTGACATCTGCGGTGACAACACTTCAATCTATGGTGAAGGATAAAAGTGAAGACGTTGTTGTTGGGGATCCAAACGAAGTGATCCTGGATTCCGATGATAGTGACGATGAGGAGAACGAAGAAATAGAACGAGATTTTGTATCAGCTCTGCAACGAGTGCAGGATAGTGGCCGCCTATCCCTTCATGAATTGAGAGTCTTTGAAAAAGAATTGAAGCAGTCTGCCCCCAAGCTTTTCGACAACGAATCCGACATTGCTATTCTTGCTGGCCTTGAGGATGCAAAATATATCGAAGCAAAGGCTGATGAGATCCTGTGGAGCAGATATTCCGAGCTGTATTCAGGTATTCTCTCTGTTGAGAGTCCAATCTGCATTGTTATAAATGGCCGGGTAAGCATCGCAAAGCCAGGTATCCCAGAAGGGGTGAAGATGCTGAAAGGAAGTGTGATTAACGCAGCTGATCCAGATGTGTTGGGCATCGTTGCTCTGGAGCCTTGCAAGTTGCTTTATGTCGATTCTTCACAGGTGGAAGCGGATATGGAGCATGCCAAATCGGCTTGGAGAAAGGTGGATTACAATCTACGCAAGAAGCGGCCTACTAGCACCTGGCCTGACGATCTCCTGGACGATCTCCGGTTTTGTCTTCACCATCTGCCCTTCTTTGAGAATTTCGATCTGAGAACTTTGCGGTCCATCCTCCGCAACCTGCGCTTCCAGTGTTTGCCAAAAGGTGAGAGCTTGCCACCGCGCCCAGAGATCTGCACCGGCAACAACACAAATCCCACAAGTAGCAGTAACAGCCGACCTGATCGACCTGATCGACCGGATCGACCGGATCGACCCGAGTGTCACCTAGTAATGCTGTGGGAAGGAAAAGCCGGGAAGTACAAACGAGTGCAGTCAGCAGATGAGCAAATGATTTGTACTCAAATGGAGATGATGATGGCTTTGGAGGGCTTGGGACGCAAACCCTCCCCAAAGGCCGTTGCATCCCAAAGAGAAGACATGCCCGAGTTGGATGAGACCGAAGTGACCGAAGCCTTGAAGCAAGATGGCAAGGTCTATATCAAACGCTACGGCAATCTCCGGCTTGGAGCTGTGCTTGGGGAGCGTGACTTGATCGACCCTGGAGGACCAGACACTGGGCAGCCGATCGTTCGTTGCGAAGGCCCCTGCTATGTCTTGAGCCTTGCGAGGGCAGATTACTTGCATTGCCTCAAGGAATGGGTGAGAATTCTTCGGGGCGTGACGTAAAATCAGTAGTTTTTGAGGTTTAGGAGTGTTTTCTGAGTCATTTTGTAACCTTTTGGTCTGCAATTGTGAGGGTCTTGGCTTCCTGTTTGCACCATGGGCCCATAAAATGTCCTCTATCCATCCCTGATAATTACAGATGTAATTAATTATATGTCATAAGATAAATCATTATAGAATCTATTATCATTTTATATCCAATAATTCAATATATCTACATCATAGAACATGCAATGCAATGATGAAGATTCATTTATGTGTATATGACTGCATATGTCACATAAATATGTTAGACATGAATGTTCATGTTCTTCATGTTCTTCATGTTCTTCATGTTCTTCATGTTCTTCATGTTCTTCATGTTCTTCATGTTCTTCATGTCCATCATATTTCTTCATATTTCTTCATGTTCTACATCCTTTGGGTTCGCAGGAGCAACAGATGGAGCGGATGCGGGTGATCCACGCCCTGCGCAACGTGCCGGCCTCCCGGCCCGGCGAGCCGCACCATCGCTCCCAAGAGCAGCTGGCGCTCTTGGCCAAGCTGGTGAGGACGCTCCCGGTAATGGGGAAATGTTGGGGAGAAAATCTATGATGTAAGCCTGGTAAGTGGTAATGGATGTTGTGTATTGTTATGTGATGTTATAATGGGAATGAGATAATGGATATAGGAAGACTAAGCAACAAAATGGGTAAATCCTTTACCCAACCATGTTATGGGGATATATTGGCATGAGGGATATAACATGATATAACCAACTTAAATTTGGGTGTGTCTGAAAAGATCCAATACATTTCACCAGGCTTGCGATTTGGGGGTATTTAATCTTCGAGGGACCGGATTCCATTCACATGGGATTCACATAGATGTAGATTTGACGGATATGAGAGATATCAGTTAGTGTAAACATGGCAAAGCATTGCTGGAACATATGGGATTCAGAGAGGATTTTTATGGCTTTTGCCAAGAAGCCATCCAGATTTCCCCATTGCCATGTTTGTTGCCAGATCCATGTTTGTTCCATTGGTGCCGAATGATCAATATGAAAGTATGCATCAATGTTTTCAATTCGTCCAAGAAATGCTTTGGCAACCCCTAGATGATCAGAAACCAGATAAGGAAACTCTGATGTTTCTGGAACCCAAGGTGCCGAAGGTCAAGTTCATTTCAGGCTCTTTGAGGCACCCAGATTCGCCAGGAACACTCCAGAGCTGAAAAACTTCGACCAGGATGCCTTGATGCAGGTGTTGGGTGCTGCGACCTTCATCAATGCTGCGCCCGGCCACATCTTGTGCCATCAGGGTGAGGTGGGCGACCGATTCTTTGCGATCATCGAGGGCATGGTCAGCATTCACGTTCGACCTAAGATTGAAATCGAATCTGCCTTAGCAACTGCTGCAGAGTCCAAGGGCAGTGGAAGCCAATTGATCAAGACCATGTTGGCCGCACTCTCCCAGCACAGGGTGGAGGTGGGGGCGGGTGGGGGCGGGAGCCTGCAAGTCCGACACCATCATCGCAGACAAAATATGGGCACAACCAAAACAAAGTGTGATAGATATGGATCCCCGATGATCCATGTGTCAAAATTTGTGAAATCTTGACTGCAGTCTTACACAGACACCTCAGTCACCTATATCAGAACATTTGGTCTATGTCACCTGCGGTAAGACGCCAGGAACATGAGAAATCTTGATGTTGTTGGAAAAATCAGTTGGATGATGTCGAGTATGAGGGCCCAAAAAAGAGATAAAAGCTAATGCACAGTAAATTCCTTCCATTTACTATTTGATATACAATTCTACATTCTTGAGAGCCCCCAAATATATACAGATTATATACAGACTATGAATACATGATTGCTAGATTGTCAGTTCTCCAAGCCCTAAGCTCCCAGAGTTTGTCACAGGAAGCCAAGAAGGAACAGGAAGCCAAGAAGGAGAAGCTGGCAGCACCAGCTCCAACTGCTCTAGGTGCTCCAACTGCTCCACTTCAAAGATCTCCTTCCGAGCGCTCCGACGTTTCTGATGTTTCCCGAAGTCAGAGCTTCGCTTCTGATGCGGGGAGTGCCTCGATCCGCTTAGCCTCACCCAGCTCGTCGTTCCGGCGAGGAGCAACAAGTCGCAAGAATATTGGCAAGGTGTGCTTCACAGCTGCGGAAACGCCGGAAATGCCAGAGATCCCGAGGCTGGAAACGCCGACTCATCAGATTGTGATCGAAGCCCCAGCCCCAGCACTGGAGAAAGAGGAAAGCTTGCAGCTTTCTCCCTTCCGACAAGAGTCCCAAGAGGCAGATGGAGAGACCAACAACAAAGAGGCACAGAGTCCAGAAAGCCCAGAAAGCCCAGAGAGTCCAGCAAGGTCTCCATCTTCTGGGTCCAAAACGCCGAGACGAAAAAGTCTGAAGGATCGCCTGAGAGCTGGCCTCTTTTGGTCTGGGATCAAAAAACGTCTTTCCTCCGCTGCTCCTGTCGCGAAAGACATGGGCAAAATGGTGAACCGCATGGGGCCAGGAGCTGCCTTTGGAGCCAAGACGTTGCTGAAAAAAGATGCCCGGACTGCCTCCGTGCAGACTGTGGAGCCGACCAAATTGCTGGTGGTGACCCGGGAGGACTATGTAGGGCTCATGAGTTCCATGGAAGAGGCACGGGCACGTGAAGCTGCTGAGTTTCTGTGTCGCCATGTGCTAATGGTGGAAGTTCGTTCCAGTAGCAATCGAGCCCTGGACAATTTGCATCCGGCACTTCGGCAGCGCATGGCACGGACTTCCAAGGCAATGACAAATCACACACTGGATCGTGGGATGGTGCTCTTGACTCATGACACTGATACATCTGACACGGTTCACATCCTTCGCAAAGGTTCCTGGGCGTTTTGCTATCCAAATGAGCAACAAGGGTGTCCCAGCCGGTGGCATCGCAGCCAAGTGGCTTCCATGAATGCATCTCAAGTGGTTAGCACTCCTGGAGAACTGGTGGGCGCTCACAAAGCCTTGCTGCATTGCAAGGAGCCTGCCACAGTGCGAGTGGAAAGTGCTAGTTGCGAGGTTTATCGAGTACCGTGGACGGAACTCCAGCGGGTTCTCACAAGTCGTGTGCTGTCTATGATCAAGGACAAATTGAGACGTTGCCATGACTTGCGTTCTGGAGTGGCAGCAACCCGGAGCCCAAAGGACATGCTCAGTCTTGCAGTAAGTTCCAGCATTGTCGGTGCCGTGCCAAGCAGAGAGCAGCAGGTTGGGGGAGTTGGCCAGTTGGGGGGTAGAAATGTTAATTTCCGCGTTCAACTTGTTTAACTTGTCGCTTTTGCCGAACGCTTTGCCATTCCCGGTCCAGGCAGTGAAGGATGCTCTGGAAAACGCTTTCAGCACGGCGTGCTCCTTTGCGACTGCAGGAGGTGGCGGCGGCATCGGTGCAAGTTACATCGAAGCCATGAAGTCCCGTCCCAAGCGCCCGCTCTCGCATCGACAAGCGCGCCCTGCGCTCCCTGCGCCACGATCTAAACCGAAGGATCAGAGCCATCATAGCCATCAGAGTCCACGCGCCTTGGCAGTGGAACGAGAGGCCAAGGAGGCCAAGGAGGCCAAGGCCAGAGAGGCTAAGGCCTTCGTGGAGAACTTGGCGAAGGCCGTTGCGAAGTTGAAAGAAACGACGCAACGAGCTGATCTCTGGGAGTCCTTACGGACTGGCGAAGCAGATGCGTTCCACGCAGCTCCCAGTCTTCCACCACCCATTACGAGTGATGCTCATGTCCGAGCACGTTTCTTCAAGGTGCTGAAAGATGACCCGGGCTTGCTGGGCATGGAGAAATTCCTCAGTGATTGTGTTCTGGATCCGGACAAAGCCAACCTTAATGCTTGGATCAAGAAGTACACCAGCAGTGAGAAGCTGCGGAAGCATTCCGAGCTGCAGTCATTGCAAATGATCCTGCGCAAGCAGGTCAAAAATCCGACATAGCTCGCACGCAGCCCAACGTGACAAGCACAATTGGAATGCCGCGAGATTGAATTCTTGACTCGTTTTCAACATGTTTTCAATCAAATTTAGCAGTTTCACAACCAGTCTCACACTCAAGGTGTGGAGAAAATGCGTAGCTTTCAAAGATCATGGCCCTTGCTCTTATTTGCATCCTTACGTTCCACGCATGTGCTTTGCAGAGAGGCGCAACATTCCGAGTCAAGACCTTCGACTCTACTATACAGAAGTCTTACGCATGAGAAGCTTGGAACCTCCTGGTAGGACGTCCTATGTCGAGCTCGAACCGGCAGCGGCAAGACTCTGTGCTATGTCGTGCCACTGGTTTGGCGCTCAATATTTGCACGAAGCCTTTGCGTTTTGTTGTGAATCCCAAGTTTGCCACGCGATTTCTATTTAGCCACCACCAAGGTTCAGCGTTTGCTAGGAATGGAGGCCAAAGGTGGGAACAGTTTGTCACCTGTCGCCGTTATCCATTGAGTATATTGAGTCCACGGGGACTGCTTACCCAGAGTGGCCAGGTTTAGCGCCTCTGAGTGGTCTCATCTTGGTCCCAACCAAGGACCCACAAAGACCAAAGTGTCACAAAGTGTCACGAAGTGTCACGAAGTGTCAGAGCCGCATTTTTCAAGTCATTTTGTTTGACGGTTCCCTATTGAAAGTATCCCCTTTGAATGAGAAACCAGTCGGCTTGATTAGTATGCAGTGAGCCTGTACTACACCGCTGACCCATGCTGTGCCAGGAACTCATTGCTCAAGTGCACGGTGTTATGACATCTTTGCCCGCCTGGCTTGTGATGATCACGACAGCGCGTGCATTGAGTGTAGCCAGCAGAAATTTGGCAAACTGATGCTGATTCGGCAGCTGTGCAAGCTTGCTCAGCTTACTGATCACAGCTTGAATTTTCACCGAATTCAATGCAGTCTCAGTGACTCGAATTTTCAGGCTTGCTTTTTGTTTTGATGTGATCACAGTCGACACCCTGCTCTCTGGTGCCCGGAACTCATTGACTTCACACTTCCGAGCACGTTGAGCTTCGACTGGCTTCGACTGGCTTCGACTGCAAAGCGGAATGTACTTCGAATGTACCGAAACTCAGATAACTCAGGAGAAGTACACCAAAGCTGAACTTCCAGTGGTGTGTTGCTGGCCAGTCAGAACCCAACGAGAACGAGCACCATGGCCTTGTGGTGCCAGGTTGGTGACCACCCCATCATCACTCCTGGCCCTGGTGAAGCAACGTCAGGCACTGCATGGAGCTGTTTCTGTCTAGTTGCCTTTAAAAGGCAGCCATCAACATCAACCAAAATATATGTTAAAATAAGATATCACTACTCATTGGTATGTTTTGCATTGATTTTGTTGCTTAATCACATTCTCTGGTTGATATGGCATGGTTGTGTGGTGGGTATGATTCTCGGCATTACAACTCAACTGAAGGCCAAAGGCACAATGAGACCTCTGGCGGAGCAGATCTGGCATGGTTGATGAGGGCTGTCACAGCTTGGGATTTCCTCCATACTTTTTGAGATCTCGCTGTGTGCTGCATAGCTGGCATAGCTGGTAGCAGTCTGGTTCTTGTCCTGGCAGAACCTTAAAAATCCTGGTCCTGGATGAAGCAGATTTGATGTTTTCCTTCGGCTACGAGGAGGATGTCGCAGCCTTAGTGGGGCTGGACGCGGCACGTTACGGACTGTGCCTGGAGCTGAGGTAAAGGCGCTGTGTGCCCTGATGCCGCCGAAGTACCAGGCTTTTGAAAGAGGAAATGCTATGGAAATGGTATGGAAATGGTATGGGGCAGTACCTGTACTTCAAAAGTAGCAGAAAATGGTATGGTATGGATCAGTTCAACCTGATACGCCTCTGAACATTAAGGTTGCCAAAATAAATATGAAGGGGTTTGCCAACCAAGGATGGTCCGCATAAGTGCTGATCGCTCGAAATATTTCATCACTTTGAATATTTTCGTCATTGCGTAGCATTCCTCATGCAACACTCATCCAGAGATGCGGACAGGCCATGTTGGTCTCTGCCACGTTGTCAGAAGAGGTCGAGCAGCTCAAGGCCATTTTCTGAGACCAAATTCAGTCAATTTATGGAAGATCAAGGCTGATAGATGCTGATAGCGGATAGCAGTCGCCTGCCCGTCCACTGCCATCACAGGGTCTGATGCTGCATAAGCCCGTGGTGCTGAAGTTGGAGGAGCCTCGTGTGACAGGAAAACTGTCGCAGCCTTGCAGCCTTGTTTGTGAGCTGAACCGCCTTGGCCACATCGTTTTCTACGGATCCGGAAACCACCAGAAACTGACTAAGTCCCCAGATAGCTAGAGCATGCTGTAGAGCATGCTGTAGAGCATGCTGTAGCACGCCACCTTGTGACCATGTGATCTTTGAGCCAAAATCCAAGATAAGACTCAAATGCAAGTCTCCATGCTCTTGATCCACACATGGTGACATGGTGACATGGCAGGTTCTATTTCATTTGCCACAAGACTGACAAGTACCTCATTCTCTACACGCTATTGCTTGCCTGGCATGCATTGAAGATTTCAGAAGCACCAGGAAGTTGCCAACTCATCCTGTCGCTCAGGAAGCTTCAGCTGATTCAGGGTAAGACGTTTTGGACTTATTAGTCTGAGTGCTTGTAGGTAGACACTGCAGAAGGGAATGTCCAACTGTGAGACTTGAACTCCCACTGGTTTCTCTGGAAAGGAAGTCTTAGGCTCATCTTTGTGAAAAGCATTGATGGCGCATACCGCTTGAAGATCCTGCCACTAGCTCAGAGACCTCTCCGCGGTTGGCTTTGCCGGCTGCCCCTTAAATACAGAAAGTGACTTGTTGGAACATACCAATGCAGATGCCTCAGATTTTTCAGGCTGGAGCGTTTCAGCATCAATGCAGTCGTCCTCAATTCGGAACTGCCGCATGCCAGTCGCACGCCACCCAGGGGTCTGGAGATGCCAAGAATGCTTAGGAGCAAACAAAATGCGATGCATCACAAAACCTGAACACTCTGATCCATCTGATATGACCACGTGCCACAACGTTGTCTCTTCAAGAGGATTTCATTTTGGATCCTGGTCCGTGTTGTCTTTCCAGAACTTTAGTGGCAAGGACAAAACATCCTTGACACCTTTAACCAGGGCTTGGTGGAGCTGCTCATCGTAAGGGATTCCCAGACGTGGAAATGCTGCACAAAGTGGGCACGACACCCTTGAAGTCTTCACAAGGTTTTGCGAATCGTCCATACCAATATGGAAGGTTTGTTCACTAGGCTATGCTAAGACATGACGGGTCCTTTGGTTACCTTGGCATAGATCCTCTTTTTCAGGCAACCGATGAAGGACTTGGAGTTGCAGATGACGAGGTGCAGATGACAAGATGTTGGTCTGTGGGTATGGCGACAGGATAACTGGTTGAAACATTTGATGCTGGTCGCAGCTCGGTTTTGTGCCAAGGCAGAGGAGGATGAGGCCATTTCTGCGTTCGACTAGTAAGTTGTGAGTTTCAGACTTTCCTGGTTGAGCTGAACCGAGCTGAACCCGTGGCCAGGACGACTTCGAGGAAGGAGAAGAGGAAGAGATGGAAGATGATGATGACGAGGAGACCTCATGACATCGTGTCCTAAATCATAGGATCATATCAAAATATATCAAAATCACATGAGTCATATGAGTCATATGAGATCACATCAACATACATCAACAATAGTCAGATCACATCAGCAAAAGTGGCAAGTTTTCCAGGAGATGGCCGAATCTCAGGTGGGCCTCAGCGAATGGGACCATGGTGAAACATGGTGAAACCGTGAAACCAAGGTGACGAATTGGACGAATTGGACGAATTGGACGGTGACGGTGAAGACTGGTATGACAAATTTGGAGCAAATCCTGAATGAAGGATCATTTGAAGAACCTAAAATATCCTAAAATGCTGAAAATGAAGCGGATGTTGTCTAAGTCCAAGAGTTTTCATACAAAAAGTATAGTGCCAGTCGTGCACACGGTAAAGGACTGTGAGAGTCCAAAGCCATACCCATTGTACATCAAGATACATCAAGTCATATTCTTCCGAGGCAGCTGGTCCACGCAGGTGCGATGTAGAGTTGGCTCAGAACGGCAGTTCACGTGCAGCTCATGTGCAGCTCATGCGTATCTATTTGCTCAAGCAAAACCAGTGATGAAATGTGAAACATCTGAAGTGTGAAACATGCTCTGAAAGAAGGCATGAAAAAAGATGTGTGAAGATGTGTGATGTGTTAGCTATGAACAGTTTTGAAATGAAGCTCTCCCGCTCAGTCAATCGAACAGTTCCGGAGGTCTGCCTTGAGGAACAAGGCCACCTCGGCATTGGATGCAAAAGTCAAGAAAGGTAAGGGGGTGAAGGAGGTGAAGGCAGCCGACGCCGAACAGGAAGAAGACAAGGAAGACGAGGAAGACGAGGAAGACGAGGAGGAAGGTGAAGAGGAAGGTGAAGAGGAAGGAGAAGAGGAAGGAGAAGAGGAAGGAGAAGAGGAAGGAGAAGAAGAGGAGAGTGCACCCTGTGGCCAAGTTTTATGCCTTTTTGATCGTTTTCCGTGCCATTTGCATTTTAGAGATGCGTTTTGCATTGTTTTGCCGTTTGCAACTGCAGGACATCGAAGAAGCTGCTCCAGTTCCGGTGAGCCTGGCAAGCTCTGACAGCAAGACGGTTGAGTTCTTTTGATGTGGATCTGCAGACTTTTTGTGCCACTAGTGACTTAGTGGGCCTTCAGGTGAAAAAAGTCAAGGAAGAGAAGCAGCAGAAGGGCCGCAAAGTCAAGGCACCCAAGCATAAAGTCGAAGACATACTTCTGATGTATTTGAACCAAGCTGATTCTGAAGGAATTTGGTAGCTATTTTATGCCATTTTCTGCCATTTTGACTGTTAATCTCTCTAGAGTGCGTTGGTGCTTTCCATGAGGATCAGCAGTACTCCCTCACCAGGGGAGTAGACTTGCACGGTGCCGGAGGCTGAATGCGGACAGCGCTCCATTTTGTCGAAAGCTCCTGTCAATGAACAGACAAAATGCATCTTTGATCATCTTTATACCTAGGTCAGCACTGTGCTCAATGCGGATGTGCCAGAAAGTGTTCGCGATTATGTGGGGAGCTGAAACTGACATTGACAACCCACAAAAAGACTGAAAAAGGCCTGAACTTTTCTGTTGTGACCCGTTGTGACCCGTTTCATGCCTCTGTCCTCCTCATTGGATCCTAAGGTGCATCGAGTTGGACGCTGTGCCCGCGGCGGTGCCAGTGGGACGGCGTGCAAGCCTCAGCCATAGGACAGGCTTAACATGGTCAAACAGATCAACCCCAAACGGCGCAGATACCGAACTCATCTCCAAGTTGCACCAATGGTCACTTCATGCTATTTCTATCTATTTCTTGTGGTTAAAACCCATGATTTGGTGTATCTTTGGAACACAAGAAATTGCATTACTTGCGATTGGATGTTTGGGAGCCGATGAAATGCACATACGCACGCTTGCACAAAGAATTTCTGCTGGTTCAAGGCTGACTCTTTGTACATATGAGGAAGAGCCGTGGCCCGAGATTGTTTGTTTGTGTCTCCTTTTCATACTCTGAATAGATTTGAAAAAGCTTCAGATTTCCCATGGATGAATGTGGAGTCAATCATAACTGCAATGAGGCCGCAGCTTCAGAAGATCATTCGGGCACAGAGTGCCGCAGGCCTCCTGAGCAGTTTGCCGTGGATGGCTCCAGATTTGGAATCTGTAAAATTTGCCAAGAGGATAGTCTAATTATGTCTAATTATAGATGTCTAAGTCTGTTTGATCAGTTGGTGGATTCGACACATATTTATAGAACATCACATGGCACACATGCAAAGTTCCGCTGGTATTGAGAACGACTTTCATCATCTTTGATCTATATAAATCTGTATACAGCTTTGGCCACTTGTTGGCCTCGTGTCGTGACCGTTGAATTTCTTGAGGTGGCACTGGGCCTCTTCAACCTCTGCCAATGCAGATCTCGGATGCGGAGCGCTTTCGTGGACTCGTCCTGCTTTGAAAAGAATGTCAGAGAGGACAAATTCAAGTGATCTTTTACTTGGTTTGACAAAAATGAAGTGACATAAATTCACATACACAGCATGTGTTCTTGAAACTTTTTTTTTTCTGGTAGCGACATGAGCAATTATATAGATGTGTTTGCGCTATTTGTCAGTATGCGTATGTCACAGTATGTGCATCAGCACTTTACATTTTCATGCACAATGTGTGCGACTCATGCGTATCTCCGGGCAAGCGGCAAGAAGATACAAGAAGATACAAGAAGATACAAGAAGATACAATAAGATACAAGAAGTATATAGCAGAATGAAGCAGAGTTGCAAGTGTTGCAAGTGTTGCAAGTGTTGCAAGTGCTGTGGCCAGGCTATCGAGTTGAAGACATGGCCTGGGCCATCCAGAAACGTGTTGTGATAGGACCCGGGTGACCTTTAGTGCCTTGGTGGACGCTCGCGTTTCCAGGCCAGGGGTCTGACCAAGAAGGTCTTGGCCAAATACCGAGCACGGGAGCTTCAGCTGGAGGCCGAAGCTGAGTCAACGTTTCAACATGTTGCGAACATGTTTCAAAAAAACAGTTCCCGCAGTCGAAAAAGGAGAGGTGTTCTGAATTCCTCAGAATTCTTTTTCTGGCCTTTGGGCGAAAGATCCCAGGCGCTGCACTCTGACAAGTTGAAAGCTTACTTTGACGACCACCCCGATGACAAGCTGGCTTTGCAGAGGACTGGTTGGCCGTAAACGCCTCCCCAACTTCAAGAAACATGATGATTTGATGTGCTTATCATTGGACTTATCATTTCGCTGTTTTGATGTTCATGGTCCAATGGTGTATTGCCTTCTCATCTTATTCCAAGCTGGGCAGGATGCAGAGGCAGCTTCGGGAGAAGAAAACAGTCAGGGCACATTTGAAAAGCGTCATGGCCCAAGACCATCTTGCCATCTTTGCCGAATCTTTGCCGAATCTTTGCCGAATCTTTGCCCTTCAAAAGGAATCCAACATCCATGGATCTCCCATGGATCTCCCATGGATCTCCCATGGATCTCCCAATATTTTCAGCTGGAGATCCGTGGAATCGTGGATCGATCCACATGTGAAAGCTCGAGGTGCCATCGTACCTGGTGCCAGAAGACTTCACAAGAGCCACTCCCGTGCGAAGCTTTGAATCTTCATACAGTTGACTGTATACTTCGATTTCAGGTACGAAGTGGCTTTGATATGCTTTGATAACCTCTTGGATTGAATGAATTGAATGAATTGAATGAATTGAAGGACTCATTTTGGGATTTCAATGATTTTCAGATCATTCTATCCTGATTCCTGGCCTACTCAGGTGCAGAAGGCAGTACGCAGCGCCAACAAGGCCAGTGGGAAGATCTCTGTCAACCTGAAACGGCTGGCACCTGAAGCGGTAGCATCTGCACCCCTATGGCATCATATCATCATATCATCGCCACATCATGTGAAATGCCCGCTCTGCTGAGGAAACCGGCATTCAAGGCGCGGCAGCAGGATCCCTTGACCAGAGAGATTGGGGGCACAGAACGGCGCCGTCGGGAGCTCAGAGCCGAGAGGATCCCAACTTTTTCTACGCACAGCATGTAACATCATGTAACTTCATGTAACATCATGTAACATAGTGACCATATGATCCATGTGTCTAATATGCAACATTATGTGACCACATGTGACCACTTCAATCCGACTGTACAGACTGTACATGAAGTGGACGAGGTGATCGATTTACCCGAGAAAAAGCAATTGCTCGGCCCCCTGCGGAGATACGCTCAAGATGGCCGCCATGATGGCCGCCATGATGGCCATGATGGCCATGATGGCCTGAGCGTTCCGTGATGTTCCGTGTTTTGTGCTCGGTCCATCTTAGTTTCTTAGGCGAAAGATAGAAAGATCGATCCAACCACGGCCAACGTGGAGGCAGTCAGAATCTCCAAACATGACTTGAGCATATTTGAGCTTTGTCGTGCTTTGTTTTCTTTGGTCAGTTTTGCATTTGTGAGCAACTCTAAAGGCATTGCCCGCACTTTCGCGTCACAAGCTTTGGAAGTACAGCCCCAAGTATTGTGGACGATTCCGGATGACACCGAAATCATCCGAAATAGATAAAGATCGATACAGTAAAAGAGTAGCACTTCGGAAGTGTCTCCTGAGGCTCCAACATGGCAAAAGGGTGCGAAAGACGACAGATGTCCTCGGTGAACGTCGTCGGCTTCCTTTTAGCCAGAAAAAGCGCCAGAAGAAGTGCGCGGCCAAGCAATCTGCAGCCAGCAATTTATACAGTCTATGACAGAGAAGTGTAGACTGATGTTCAGCAGAGCAAGACATCTACATTCTACATCTTTCAGCCTCATGAAAACACGTCGAGCGTGCAACTGTATGGATTTCCCAGTCTCTACATTCTGGTTGTCACTTCTAACCCTCCATGGTTTTTCGACAGGTTTGCTACCGATCGATAGCTTTGAATCAGGTGCGGATGCGTATCAGGGTCCAAGTGGATTTGCAGCAATGCACAGTTTGATGCTGCTCAGTCTTCTAGGTAGCACCTAGACGTGTTGACCCAAGTGAGTGTTCCCCCATACTCAAAGTGACCATCAAATAGGTGGCTCTTGGGTCCCAAAAGAAACGGAAAGGAAAACAGATTTTGCCTGGACATTCCTGTACCCTTTCAAGCAACAAAGCTCACACTGCATTCGCAGGAGGCGCATGGTCTGGGCAAATACATATCGTTGGAACTTGAAGAGTCCAAAGTCATGTACATAAGACCCGCATGCCCTGCTGGTTTGATCTGCTTTGACTCGTTGAGCGCGAGGAAAAGAGTGACTTGAGTGGTTGCATGTGTTGCATGTGGTTGGCAGATTTTCTTTCTGTACCTCTTAAGTATTCTTAAGACAAAAAAGCTGCTGGTCTGAGCTGGTCATCACCGATGTGCGTGGCTGCCACCTCTTGGCTGCAGCTGCTGGTTCGTGGACTCCCGGCAACCAGGTGACACGGGCTAGTGCCTCGCATGCAGATTTCGATTCATTGGGCTGATCAGCTGATCAAAGATGAATCTCTTCATATCTCTTCGGAAGGGCATTGGTCAGGATGACGGTACTTTTGACAGCTTTGGAGGGTACCTTCCCACTCTTGGGATTTGGAGCACCCAGTTTTGGGAACCTGTCTCTGGGATGACACGGTATCACTAGAGGTGTGTGTGTACCCCATGCGTCACTCTCCACTAAGGACAGCATGCAACCAAGGCTTGGGCCGAAAAATGGACTCTCAGGTGCCCTCCGTGTCCTCAGCTTTGCGTGCCCTGTAGGTCCAGATCGGAGCGCCATGCGCTCAAAACCAAAGATGATTTAGAGAAGGAGACGCCATGGCTTTTTTTGAGCCTCTCCCAGGGCTCTATCTATTCTATTTGTTGGTATCTAGATTATCAGATTATTTATATACGGGAGGGGACTGTTGTGAGCGGCAGAAAATTTGCTTAAACTCATGGCTTTTTTTTTGAAATCCTTCTGATCCAGATATGAACAGGTTGCACTTTAAGTACATACTTGTATCTGTCACCCAACTATGTGCTACTTTTCACCCAACTATGTGCTCAAAATTGCCATAAAACAAGAAAGGCAGGTTTTTATTCAGAAATTATTGGACATCTAGTTCCATGCAATTCCCATGCACAATCTTATTAATACTATATTTCTTGTTTATGAGTCTCCTTGTGAAATATGTTGTTCTTATTGAATGCAGTTCAGTAAATACATCAGAGTCCAAGAGCCATAAATGATCATAAATTTAAATACACACAATTCAGGAATAAGCATATTGAAACAGAAACATATGTGCATCTTATATAATATCCTTGAAATAGTTTCATGAATCCTTCCAGTATCCCTTGCAATATATATATATTTTCTAAAAGATGCAGGGCGTCCCTGAAGATGTACAGCCTTCCATTTAGGGGTAAACATGTTTCTATAATATGTAGCATAAATTTAAGATAGTGCATTCATGTTCTAAACAATGAAGTATCCCCAGCTTATAAAGAAGCATTTTTCGTTGAATTGCATTTTTCCTTTGAAAAAGTACAATGCTTTTTTCAACAAGCAATACCCCTACAATTATGAAGAAATCCTCTAAAATCTAAGAAATGCAGCATTTGTTCTGAAAAAGCGAAATCTTCTTCCACATGATATCCCTTCAAATAGGCAATATTCCTGTGCCATATGTAGCATGCTTTTCGATTTACAACCATCCCTTAATATGCAGAATTCATGTCAAAAGTGCAATACCAAATGCAGCAACGCTATAGTCCTTGAACATCACGTCAAATTACTATGTTGAAGTACCCCACCATAAGACAATATATATATAGTATCCTTTTCAAGAAGCAATGTTCCTGCAAAAGTAAAAATAGTTGTCTTCACACGTGTAGTATTCATGTTGAAAAGGTTTAGTTTTCGTTTGTTGTTCCTTAAGAATCAGGTCTTTCTCTAAAGAAGCTAGTTTCTGTATTTAATATGAAAGAGTTGTGCACTCTTCTTAATCAAGTGATTCCATCATTTACGCACCAAGGGACAACCATATTATTTCAGAAAGAGTGCTGCATGTGTAAAAGGATTACATGTTGGAATAAATTTCCATTGTCTTAAGAGAATATTGCATCTGCCTCAAGGAGCTGATAGTTTTAAAGAAAAACAACACTTTCCACATTTTTTCAAGGAATACATACTCTTTTGATAAAAGGATCACTATAAGCACAAAAGAATTCCATCTTGAAATTTGGAATTATGTTTTGATGTCTGAGGAAATCCTGCACCCTTTTCAAAGAGATGATGCACTTTCTTGAAGGATTATATTCCAGATAGTTATACATGTTATAAACATTCACCTCAAAGAATGCCATGATCACAAAAGAACACCATGGTATATATATAAAGGGCTACGCCCTCTGCCGCCGACCCCTGGACACTGGAGGGTCATATTACCATGGTATATACTAGTAGACGCAAAATATGTGCAAAACCATACTGGGCAGAAACTCCG
>Ga0126342_10005728_pt1 | contig 21809 bp, 26 predicted proteins | sample Cyp1metagenome_FD_92528 | JGI IMG/M metagenome (GOLD analysis project Ga0126342, IMG submission 92528) | Coral microbial communities from Lord Howe Island, Old Settlement Bay, Australia - Cyphastrea 1 metagenome | ecosystem: Host-associated > Invertebrates > Cnidaria > Coral ... | reverse complement strand
TATACAGCGTGTATTGCTGTCGATATTCAATATACCACATATACTATGTAAAATTTATTCAACGAACATATTTACCTATATTGTATATATTACATCTACTGTGGATACAGTACATGTGGCATACACTATCTATATTCTATCAAAATCCACATATACGATATATATATATATATATGTTCAATAATGTTCAATATATGTATATATATATATGTGTCAAACATATATATATACTATAAATATATATATATATTGCATATATTCTATTTATATCTTACATATTATATATATATATGGAAACCATTCCTCCAGCAACAATCGGCTTGGCTGCTGAGAAAACCCCCCCTCCCCTGCCACAAGGGGGGGGGAACCATCTGGCTGGGGGGGGTGGGGGGTGTGGGGGTCCCTGCTCATATATGTACATATGTATATATGGAAATATATATGTATATGTGTGTATATGTATGTATATGTATGTATATGTAAGTATTATGTATGTATTATGTATGTAGTATGTATGTATATGTATGTATATGTAAGTATTATGTATGTATTATGTATGTAGTATGTATGTAGTATATATGTATATGTATGTACATATATATATACATATACGTATGTTGTATAATGTTGTATAATGTTGTATATGTTGTATATGTTGTATATGTTGTATATGTTGTATATGTATGTATATGTTGTATATGTTCTGTGCGTATGTTGTATATGTTGTAGATCTTCTATATGTAGACGTGTAATATCGTGTAATGATGTATATGGAGTATGAATGGACTTGGGTCATCGCAGCGGGTCTCCAGAAGATCAGGGCAATGACTCACCAATTGCCTCAGCCGCGATACTACGAACATGTCCGGGCTGATCTGATCTGGAATCTGGGGTCTGTAGATGATGCTGAATCTTAGATACCTGTCAAAAAATCATTTTTTTGACTGGTTAGTAATGGTTAGTACATTTTACCATTGATAGCAAAGTATTAAAAAGAAATACTAAAGTATCTTAATGTATCTAACAATAGTTCACCCGAGAGATGGAGTAAACCATAGTAAACCCCAACATTTGCCAAACAACATTGGGACATATTGGCACAAGTTGGAATCATAATTCATACTTTGGCGGGTGGTATGGATTACATTGGATTACCCTAACTGTCCCTTTTTGTCCCTTTTTGTTGGCGAAATCCCAACTTTTCCCGCGTCGATGGTGAAGAATTCCCATGCCAAGCGGCTGAACGAAGGTGGCGATCTGAGAAATCCATGCGATGGCGCCGGCAATGTCCAGGACACAGGCAGCCTCCGGCACTCCTGACACCGAGGCATGCCAGGTCTCTCCAAGAGCCTAATGTGGTCTATTTATCAATACACACATATATATATAATGCTATATAATGCTATATATAATGCTATATATATATAATGCAATATTAATCAGTACAATACATATGTACTTCCTCAAGAAAAAAAAGAACATAGCCAGCCCTCTACAAGCCCTCCCTCGCATCAAATCAACTCTGGATGAAGGAAATGTGAATCGCGCAGGTCGTCCTGTCAGGTAGGTGTAAGGACCATAGCGGGTTCGCTTACTGCAGGTGTCAAGCTGGACAGCCTGCTGGATGTAGAAAATGGTGTCCTTAGTGGCTGGGCGTTGGTTTTTGGCCAGCCCGTGGGATTGTCCAAACATGGTGATGCTTCTACCCGTGGAACAAGGATGTGAAACGGTGAGATTTCGAAGATCCAAAGCAGTCCGGCAGTCCGCAATGGAGCTGACTTTTTGGTGGCATCTCAGCTGCAGGGTAAACAACCGCCATTGTCGGTATCACCATCCTTACCAATACCTTACTTAGATGTTGCCAGAATTTGCGAGTCATGGTAAGTGGTTAGCCAATCAATCACTTGGCCAATTCTGGCAACATCTAAGTAGTCATCATATGACCCTGGCCGTTGCCAAGGGTCATAAATGTTGTCAGCGATGAAGCCCACCTTAGGAGGACGCAGCTGCTGACGTCATGTCTGATACAAATGGGCACACGAATCAGCAAATCACCTCCTGTCATTTGAACATTGCAACGGAAAATCATGGAACATTGCTCATTTAGAATCATTTAGAGAGGCTTCATCAAACTTTGCATACAACCTATTTACTATTTTCCCATCTATTTTCCTGTTACATTATATTTTTGCATTGCTTACGTTCAATCAACAGGGTGACCGGCCCCTGCCATAAACTCAGGCCCGGGAACGTCCACGCCACACTGGACGCCCATGCCACCAATGCCCGTTCCAATGAAGAGTCGGCGGTCGGGGCCGCTGTTGCCCACGCGAGACATCCTGGCGACGGACGAGGTTATACCATGTACCATGTACCATGATATCCGTGAAAATGATGGATAAACTTTGATATACCATGTTGGTAAATATAGTTGAATTATCCACTATATATTAGTTTTACCAACTGATATCCCATGAATTCACATTTGCAGATGTACTTACGTCAAATACTGCAGATGAAAAAGTCAAGAGAAAGAGTGGGTGCATGTATATACTCCTCTCCTTCTCTCCGTCTGTTTGCGAATAATTGTTCGTATGGTTTCATATGGGTTTGTCTGAAATAGGGGCTCCCCAAGTCACCATGGGCTTCAATACTAAAATAGTATAAGTTTGGATGATTTGGGGTACCCGGGTACCCACCATTTTAGGAAACCTCAATATGCATATTCTAAATGTAACCTACGGACGGATCAGTAGATGCACCCTGAACATCACTGGCTTGGCTGGAGCAACAACGGCGAACCCCCCTGGAGACAAAATACACGCTGTCACTCACTATGAGGTTACAATGGTACCGCTCAGAAATAAAACGCATCACCAAGCACATCACATATGGAAATAAATGTATGCATATATATATATGATTATATATGTATAATTTTGTGTATATATATATACACTGTATATATATATACATACTATATTGAATCTATATTGCATATCTAAAGCCATGTGTATAATAAATATAACCGTTGCCATCCTTGCCAAGGAGTTCACTAATACCATCACCTGCCTGATCCCGGGTTCGCCAAGGCTGTTGACTCTCGCGTCTCCGTAGGAATCTCCATATGCATCCGCCTTGAAGCCTGGTTGAGTCGCCAGGGTTCAGCAACTGGCTATGACAAGATACGGGGCTTTCCATAGCCATGGGGGTACCCCAATGGCTGGATGATTTGTGATGATTTATAATGGAACAACCCATCTATAAATGGATGATTTATAGGGTACTCAAGGATACCTCCATATACCCTCTGGTTATTTAACGTCGCGAACTGGAACATCACCATGTTATAAAGTTCGGTAAATCATCATAAATCATCAAACATGGGCCCTTTTTCTGTGGCTATATATGTTAAATAACTAGAGAGTAATGTACACATTAAACTATATCAAAAGCTATATTAATTGATGCTATACCCAATTTTCAAACAGATATGTGGATGTAACTTATATAACCCCACAATAGCAGGGAAACCACCATTTCTTGGACAATCTAATTTCGATATTTCCCATATTTTCCCACTAGATTCGGCAGTCATAAATTGAACAAATGGAAAGCTGGAAATGATGGGGAAACCGTCATCGAACTACCATCCTGGAAAGACATATCTGTCTTTTTTGGGACCCCGAAAAAATGTGGTAAGCCCAATGCCATAAATCTGCGAATGCTTGGATTGTGTTGAAAGGATGGACAAAAATCAGGCAATGATCAAGGGCCATGGGTAGAATGATGTCACAGTTACACTGCTAGGACTTCCGCTTGAATATCATGGATCAAAATCGGGGGGGCTTGAGGAGCAACAAGCTAGATTGGTCAGAAGTGGGCTCCATGCCAAAGGTCACTACTGATGATGATGGTTTGAATATCTTGAAATCACCGATCTTACAGTATCCCTGAAACCGACTCCGAAGAGCCTGCAGATTTGGACCCGCCCCCATATGTACTCCTTATGTATTGTGACTCGTTCCCCGACAATTCTGGTTGCTTCCTTCCCCCTCAACCTGAAATCTTCCATATTCCCCCTGCCTCCTGTTTCAGATATATGTAGAACCTACGTTTTTCTCATATCTTTAAACGGCTTTGTCGTGATTGGTCCAATATTGGGGCACCCTGAACGCGTTATCCTCAGTTGCCATAATACAACCTTAAGGTATACACCCCACTTTTAGAACATGATGTCGAAAACCCAACTACTTAGTTCATCCGGAGCGGAGCATATACTCTCCCTCTCTCTCTATATATAATGTGCTGTGCCCAACTTTTAGGACACACATTTAATTAATTCATTCGATTACCCATCAAACCCATCTGATTGGTGGATTCAGCCCATCTAAAAAATAATATATATATATATATTTATCATTATATTTCGCCATTCAAAATCATCATCCCATCCCATCCATCCCATCCACCCCCCCAAAGGCACCTGCCATGGGGAATTCCTTGCAGCTGGTCATCGCCAGGGTGGCTGAGGCGGCCATTTCGCCCAGGGCCCCGACGATCCCGGCGACGCCGGCGCCGCATTCGGCGCCCACGTTGGGGAAGGTGTCGCCTGGGACCCATGTCTTGACGGTGCAAGACAGTTCAAGTGTGTCGAGGTGTTGAATGAGGCGGGACTGAATTATATGCGCACAATCAGATGATTCTGAAAATGCGTTGCCTGCACGTTCCCCTACGAAACTGCAAGGTATCTGTAAGGTACATTAAGGTATTGTACGTCCTGAACCATGCATTGACACAAGCACGAATGGCTATTAACTCCTCACCTGAAATAAGGTCATACTGCAAAGATGTATCGCTTGGGGATGATTCCCCCTACAGCTCCATCATCCTTTCAGTGACGTCGTGACGTCTCAGCCAGGTGGCAGGATGAGACGGCACTGGAGAGCCATGTGGCCGCTGTGCCCACCATTTCGGCCAAGGTCTCTGCATTCACGCTGCAGGCAAATTCCGAGATGTCATTGCGTGGCTCGGGGCAAGTGCGGACCTCTGTGCCAGCCATAAAGCCATTGGGCAAAAAATGTTGTGATTCAAAAGGACCCACAAATTGATGCTCTTAGCAGTCTTAGTGTGAAACATGATGAAACATACGAAGCGATGTTCAACTTTGGGATCATTTTGCGGGATATCGGGCTACAACAGGAATGAAACATAGGGTAACGCAACCAACAAAACAACTATATACATTACAAATCATGACAATGCATATTCATACAATCCGTCCTACCTAATTATACAAATAAAGAGTACGTACATATAATCTGATCATATATTAACACACACATATATATATAATAAATGTATAATATATATATATACACATACCGCATAAGAGAAACACATGATAACACATGTATATCGCTGCAAAACATCACAACCTTCGCTTGAGGCACCACTCCGTCAATATCGACACCGGTGCCGCCCAAACTGTCTACGGTCTCTTGCACGTTGAAAACGCAGAAAGCCTTCCGGAAGTCACCTCGCTGGGTGAGCGCCAAGGCGCTGACCGGTCCAAGGTGGATACGATATGATATATTGATTTGTGCATATACATATATAGATATTTTATTATCCTTTTATGTGACATATGTAAATACTCTATATGCATCTATATGCTCACACACTTTTATGATATTGGTATGTATATACATTTGAATGATATACTAGTGATATCATTTGATACTGTTTTGTGACACAGTGCGTTTTACAAACCGAGGAAGCAGTCGTTCCATGTTGGGTACAGCCGACTCTGATCCCCCAGCAGTCCCAGAACATGCCCCATTTGGATCAATTTGGGATGGGATGATTTCAATCCACCTAACATATCTAACATGGGTGGTATGATTTAATTGGTATTATTCACACCATGTAATTGGGATAAGTGGGATGATTTACACATGGATGATTGGTTTGGCATGGTTTTGCCAAGGCGATTTTGAAATTCAATTCGCCTAGGGCCCCTAGGGCCCCTAGGGCCCCTAACACCTAGGGTGAGCGAAGGCAACCTGGTCATTTCATGAAAGGCACGTGCTTGTTGTACTTTGGATCCTCCCCAGTATTCGGCTTTCCTCAGTGCCGCGCGGTAGAGTCAATGAATGCCTGAAACTTTCGGCAGCATGGAGCAACCTGAGGATGATGATGATGATGATGATGATTATTATTATTATTATCATTAATTATTATTAAGTATATATATATATATATATATATGTATATATATTAAAGCAAAAACACGAGACCAAATATGAGGGCTTCATGTCGTGGCAACGTTGGTGGTGGTTGGTAGCCAACCAGAAGGAACAAAAATAAACTGCCCTTCTCATTTCGGCACCAGCTCCTCTACATGTTGCAAGCTGCAAACCCTTCACTTGATTCATATTGAACAGTGTCCTGGCCCAAACTGAAAATCTGTGCTTCTTGGCAAGACAGTCATCTTCACACTCTATCACTGGCATGTCTCAAACAACATGGTCATGCCAACTCATTTTGAATCACCTTATAGATTATACATATGCTGTCCCTGGCGTTTAATTTTACTTTAAAACGAACCTGGGCAAAGGGGGGCCTATCTCATTCTGCAACCGATTGTTTTAAGGGAAAGCCTATACAGGGCACATCGGGAAACATCAGGGTGTTACCCTCATATAGTCTTATATAAATATTGGTGCTTTCCTCTGGGTTGTAACACCATTTCTGGATATTTCTGGTACCATCCCCCAACCAATCCCCAACTCATAGCAGCGTCGATTTGTTAGCGAGATCTTCTGGATTTTTCCAGCCATTGGAATACTTAGTATACTTAGTGGAGGGTGGTATAATGAAATGGTGGTTTCCTCAGGATCTTCCGGGACATTGCTCCATTTCTGGGACATTTCGCCAGCATTTCGTGGTTTTCCCCGTAGGTTTTTTTCCACCAGTCCGGGACCAAGCGTGGGCCAAGCTTCTGCTTGGCAGTCCATTTGATGTCCTCCACTTCAGCCTTTCGGGCCTGTCCTGCCAACTTCCTGGGCGTTTTTTCGGGCGATTCACAATCCAAACCCTTCTTTGGAGATAGTGTGGCTGGTTGGAACCTAATGGTATCTACCCTCTGGTTATTTAACATAGCCATGGAAAATGACCCATTTATAGATGGTTTACCTATTAAAAATGTTGATTTTCCATGGCTATGTTAAATAACCAGATGGTAATGGTTTATCTAATGAGATTTAAGAAATCCGAAATATATCATGGGAATCATCTCTCCAAGCGTCTCTGCTTGGAAGAAGTCTCCAAGATGACCAGTCGTCGCAAGCATCTTGCCTCAAGCTGCACCCCTTCATAGACACTAACACAGTCGCTACTGTAATTTCTGAAGTTTTATCCACAAAAAGTTTGACATTTATCATATCATCAAATATTGGTACTTCCCAACATCATATCACACTTATATAGAACAAGTTGCTTCGCATTTGGGGATGAAGCGCCCTTATGTTTTTGCCCTTCGGATTTCAATTTTTCAAAACGGCTGTTTCCGCATATGGAGCAGCCCTTCCAGCTTCATCACACGCTTCATGCCATTTCATGCCATGATGCAAGCTGGAGATCTGCAAACATATGTGGAAAACTATCCACTGTATCACTGTATACTCTATTTGTGTATTCAATGGAACACACATCTGACATACAGCATGGATCAGCATGGCAGCTGTCTGTTGCTGTGCATGGATCCTACTGAGGCAATCAGCCTGGCTGAATGGTGTCTCACGTTTTTTTTGTGTCATTCCCTGAGGCAAACCATTGCAACAAAGGATCTTGCAGCTAACTGTGGCATGTTGTGTGGGGTACCCTAAACCCTAAACCCTGAGTTTCTCGAGCTCTCCCGTGCTCGGAACTCCAGAAGTGTCTTGCTGGCTTGGCCGGGTTGTGCCGAGCCAATCCCAACATCCCAACCCGGAGATACCCGGAGATTCCGAGCCACGCATCGCTGGTGGCATTCCTTCCAACTTGTGGAGTTTGTGGTGCCTTAAGAAGCTGGGTATTTGTGGTCTCATGTGAATCCGAATATCTCTGAGTGCTTCTCTGTATCTGTTCAGATCCGTTCGGCAAGTTCTTTGAACGATTTTGGACCTATCTCTGCAGAAACGCTGCACCTCTTCCTAAGTTTGTCCCAAGTCCCATTCAACTGCCACTGAGCTTCTCAATTCGCTCTTGCTTTGCCTGCAGGGGACATCTGGGAACCGACAGCTAGGCCAGATGTCTATGGCGGGTTGTTGAACACTAATGGAGAAACCCCCAAATGATCCACATTCTTCTTTCTTTCATGTATATATATATATATGCGCACATATGACTCATATATATTAATATGACATCTATGTTTGTCAAAATTGTGTTTGGTCATAGCATGAGAAAGATGTACAGGAAAGCGGTGAGATATGGCTAGCTGCATTTTTTGGATCTTCATCTATCCCTTGTGGGATATGGCTTGGACTTTCACCAGCTTCAGTTTTCATGCTGGTAACAGCACGGTCACTGCCCAGTTACAACATGCTACAGTACTAAGAGGTTTCCACCATCATTCACAGATTGTCTATGAGAAATGAATGCTGTCCCGAATTTTTGGGCTATCTAATCTTAACATTCTATTTCCATTTCAGATTTCAGGATGGTGAAGTAAACCCTCATTTTTTCTAAAGGATAAACCAACTACTGCATAATTTGGAATATGTCCCGCCTTGGCCATAGCTTGTGCCACCATCCTTGCAGGGAATCATTGACAGGATGACTTTGTGCAGACATGGGAAACAAAATGGATCAAAATGTTACAAACCAGTAATTAGGAGAATAAAACGGATATATATATATATATTATATAATTATATAATTATATATAATTATATATATATATATTACATATACAATAATATGACGGACGTAATTTGTAAGTGGGGATGTAGTGGTATATAGACAACACATCATGACCAGCAATCGGGGCATATTTTACCCCCAAAGTTCAATTTATACCGGAACAAATGATGACCAACAAAAGTGTGGGATTGCGGAACCACATGTGATACAATAGCTTGATTACTTTGCAAGTTTGCTGGGCAAACTGGGTGAAACGAGCAGGTACTGGAGGCAATCTACGTTTCAGAGTTCAACAGAAATCGCTTTCATGCCGGGCAAGCGTCCCTTAACAGTGAAGGGGTTGGCTCAATTGACATCAACTGGAACAGTCCATGATGGGCGCAGCTGAAACCAACGTCATGAAGCCGTTCGCTGCATGTGCAGCAATCATTCTGGGTAAATGATAGTCATCAACCTGGAAAGGAGGCCTTCTTCTGGACAACGGCTCCACCCACTTCCACCCCCTTCTCCGGGCGTGGCACTTGTCAGCATCCGCACGGGAGGTGATGGACTTCAAGTGACGTGAGGCCGCTTCAAGCTGTTTCTCTTCCACCAACCTCAGGACAGGCGTTGTAAAGATTGGGATGGTAGTTATTGATTGAAGGGAAACTCAGAAAAATCCCTAAACTGGCACAAAAGATCCAAAACCCATGGTTTCTTCTGGATTCTGGATGTTCCATCAAATCCATTGAATGCTGCGAACTGGTTACAACATAATGGCATGGGGGATACCATTATGAAACTGATAAGCATTGTTTTCCGAAATGAGATGTGAAACCATGACTTATAAACAACAATTTGAAGTAGAACATCGCCGGTCTCATCCTTTGCACGTTTTCTGTATTTGAAGTATATCAAAATGCGCCTCAAATGCTTTAAGGCTTTAAGGCTGGAGAGGTCCGGCCCATTCTGGCCCAGGCACTCAATATCGGAGCTTGAAAAGAGTTTCATGGGAGAACGGCACGGATCGGAGAAAAAGAAGATCACTGCACCCAACATGAGCAAGCCGCAGGTCATGGCTGCTGCCTCCGGAAGGCCAAACAAATCAAACAAGGACAGGCGTCGCCGTTTTAAGTGAACACGGTGCGGAACATGCCGGAACATGTTGAAGAAACGATAGGTATCAACCTGGATAATTTATATATACATATATATATATACATATATATACATTATATATATATATATAGATTTAGAATTGCGCTGGTGATATCGAAGTTTCCTTGTAATTAATAGGGGGGGCTCCTCAAACATCCCGAATTCTTAACTTTGATTGGGAAAGCCGTCGGATTTTGGATGATCATATGCTTCCTCAGTCACACAATTGTTGTGAATGCCCTCAAGGTTAAGAGGTTTCAGGACAAACAGACTTAACATTCACCAATTACAACAGCATTGCTAAACAATGCCAAACAAACCTTTTTCATCCCTTTTCAGCCTTTTTCCAAATGAGCTCAACTCAATGATCGACCCGCCCAGCGCCTTGTATCGGAAGTTCTTTGGCCCATTTCCCTGATTGACTTCCATGAAGTCATCTGAAGTATGTCCATCCTCACCGGGCCAAGGGCAACGAGTCGGTGGCCGTTCAGCAGAAGTGTCCCGTTGGGAACGGATGGAACCAGAGATGATTGATGATTTTGGACTAGAAATCGCAGTTGTGACCCATTTCTGCAAGAAAAAGGCTTCGAAGTTACTGCAGGTTATGATTTTTGGCTTTCGCACCCATTCTTGTCGGGTTCATTTCCAACTATTTTGTTGAGACTTGATTCGATTCCTGTCTTTCCCCCGCGTTTGCTTCTTATATTCGCACACCATCACTTCATCATATTTGTTGAAACACATCTCCAGTTCTCGCACTGTTGATGCTGATTAAACCTCCATTTTTGTTGCATAAAGCATCCCATATGTATCTGAATGGCTGCTGAATGGCTGCTGAACCCGTTCATCCCCAACCAGGGTTGCTCCCAACACCCCCCGGTACAAGGGGGTAACTCGGCCAAATATAGTCGTAAAGTGGTTTTACCTTTCCCCCTTGTGGCTAGCATTTACCTTTCTATTTACCGTGGGCTGGAGATGGCTGGGGTATACCCAAAATCATCCTGCCAGTTCATGGGGACTATGATGATCAATCCATTCGAATTGGAGGTACCCTCTGGTAAACTAACATAACTATGGAAAATCACCATTTTTAATGGGAAAACTCACTATTTCTATGGCCATTTTCAATAGCTTTTTGTATGTTTACCAGAGGCTACGCCATTTTTTTTAAGATAAACCCATTGTTTTATAACTCAGCCGGCGGCGGAACCAGCAAAAATGGTCCTCGATCTCCCTGATCAACATCGCCTCCCGGGAAGTGCCCACCACGGCCACTGGGATCTTGTCATAGTCCTTAGGTCATAAAGGACACATCAATGAGCTTGGAAAATCATGGGAAATGTTCGTGCTGGTAATAAGTTGCACAGTCATGATTCATCATTAATCATTCGTAATCAATCATGAATCATAATCATCCATCATTCATCCATCATTCTTCGTCTGCTGAATGATTCATCCCAACTCTGGATAGTACTGCAAGTGGATTGGCACTTTCAGTATATTGCAAGCCATACCAAAAGCAAGCTGTAGCAATACACCTCAAATGTGTTGAACTCTGGAGGTATGCAATGGCATAATCCATGCCAAATGAGCTACTACTGTGACTAATGATGTTGAATTGTAGGCAGAGAGATGCGCTGGCAATTCTGGTGGGGTGCAGTTCACTCATCTTTAATTTGCACAAGACTATGTATGTCAAGAAAACAGTTTGCATGGCTTGTTTGCGGGAACCTGTGGGAAAGTAATGGCAAATCGATCAAACTGTTGTTTTTTTTAACGTACCAGTACGCATGTGTTTTCGTATTTCAATGCATATCACCTAAACATGCTGCTAAACAGTACTTGCCCCCAGGAAGTGGAAAGCATGTCATGAAAATCCAGCATTGCAACCAAGAATCCGCCATGTTTAGCAAATGTCACCAACGCACGATGGTTGCGCGTTCCGGTGGTTTAGTTTACACAAAAAAAGGGCCACACTGGAAGCAGCCTGAACGTGCCCAAAAAATGAAAGTAACAAATGATTAGCAAATGATGGCGATCATTTCAAATGCGGACTCTCTCGCAAGCGGGCCGGGAGCAAAAGAACTTGGCAGGATGCAAATTTCACTCACAAGATGATGCGGCAGCCAAATGTCTGGTCCATTTTGGAAGGGGAGACCAAGGCGTGCTGGTGTGCCCAAGTTGGATGCTGACATACAAAAGAAAAAAACACTCCTTCATGCAGTGCCCTTAGAAGGACCAGATTTGAGTTTGTCAACGAACCGGAGCTCTCTATATCTCTCTATTTGCCTCGTCAGATTGTACCAGTCCAACCATCTCCATCTATCCCAATGCTGACGTTGCTGGAATGCACAGGGAACATGATGTTCCCACTTCCCACAGTTCAATCCGACCTATTGACATTATTGCAAAAGGACAGCGCAATCAATCTAGCAGTCTAGCATAGTGACAGTCTAGCAGCTAGCACGATAATCCCATTGTTTCCAACCTCTCCCTCTGAATAGGGTTCGGTTTGTCTGAAAATAGGGTACAAAAAACGATCAATCATCATCTTCATTCGTTCTCTCCATTGGAAATGCCATATTTTGTATTATTTTATCATATTTTCCCCATTAGAAACACTCAAAATAGCCACAGCTGCATGCCCGTGCTGCTCTGGGCCCCCAGCTTCTCAGCCTGGTAGTTTGCCTCATTGGATTGCCTGCGTTCCCAGGATCACTTGGTGTGTATTGATCTAGATTTGTCGTGTCACCTACTGTATCTACAATGAACAATGTTAGCATCTTTCATATCCACACGGTGTACGCGCACATACATTGAGTCCGTCCTCATAGCTGTAACAGTCAACAAAATGATTTCTTTATATTTTGGGCGAACGTTGTTTTGAGTGTTTTCCTTCGTGCACAAAATCGTGCTTTTCGGTGCTTTCACTCGTGCAAAAAATCGTGCTCTAGATCGTGCTTTTTGGTGCTCTCCCTCGTGCACAAAATCGTGCTTTTTGGTGCTCTCATTCTCCCTCGTGCCAAAAATCGTGCTTTTTGGTGCTCTCCCTCGTGCCAAAAACCGTGCTCTAGATTGTGCTCGCTGTTACAGCTATTAGTGTCAACACATACACATATACACATACAAACAATTATAAACACATACGCACATATACACATGCACAGTATACGCGTACACACATTGATCAACAAACCAGGCCCCAACTAGGCTCAAGACTCCTTGTATGGAGCATCTGCCTGCAAGCAGGCTGCGTTGATTGGAAATCACCGATAACTAGTCCATAAATGGAGCTTTGAATGGGAAACTCAAACATAAATAACATGCTCCATCTGAAATTGACATCATCGAGATGCTTGTTTCATTATGTTCATTTGATTTTGGCCAACTCATGCCAAGTCCATCAGCTGATGTAGCTGGATTTGTAGATGTCGAAACAAACATGTTTTTTGCCCATCAATCCTGTCAGTTTGTATTCCCCATGTCCCCCGCGCACCACTTGGACCGAAGTGGAGCTTGCTTGTAGGCCACCTAAGTCAAATGATGTCCAACGTCACCAGGCAGTTGAAACTAGCCATGCGCGCAGGTATGGGAGCTATATGGTCTATCCAACCTTCAACTGCTTCCCCACAGGTCCTGGTGAAAGATATTTCCATAGAGCATTTTATGTTTTAGCCCTGATGTATTGTGAATTATTCTGAACTCCAAATGGTTTCTGATTGGGGGTGTTTTCTCTTGCTGATAAATGAGCGGTGTGAGATATGTTGCCAGTGTAAGCCCTTCGACGATCCCTGATGATCAATTGACTGGCGGCGAAAATAATGGAGCAGGATATCCCATTCCAAATGCATTGCGAATGCGTTTGCCCAAAACTGGAGGACCTTCACTGAATCAATGAAGCCTCAAGTCCTCAAACATCAAAATTATGGACAGCAGTAGCACTGTGACTCACCATGATGTTCCACTCTGACTCACCATGATGTTCCACAGGAGTCCCCCTCGGCATGTTTGGTCAGAACACTTTCATATCATCCATCCTCACCCAGGAGATGCAGCACTGTGACCTGACCTTTTTCTCATCCAAGCAATTCCAATGTCTCATCCCTGTAGCGCGTTCGTCGTGTCCACAATCTGCGGGAAGTGTGCCATGTCCACAATCTGCGGGTCATCCGCGCTGCAGCCGCAGGAGATTCGAGATACCGACTCGGGCGGGATGACGATATCCATACTGCTTGTCCAAGAAATCAAAGGTCACCTTCACAGGGCGCAGGTGCTGTAGCTGGGGCTTACCCAACTGATGCACAGCCAATGCACGATGAAAACACGCACAGCCAATATGAAAGCCTGATCTTGGTGATCTTGACTGGCTTACAGCTGCGCCAAAGTGCTGCTTGGAATACACGGCATCATGGGGCACCCACTCCTTGGAGCTTTCTGATTCATACCCATCAATCTACGGTGAACCCTGGCCATATTTCCCACCAGCAAACATTAAGGGATATCAAGGGTCTTTGCCATCCACGTAAGAATCGATGGTTTCCTTCGGAATGGCCAGCAACGCGTCATGTAGACCGGGGTGGTAGTAGATGGTGGAGATGTTCAAGGAAGTCCACCATGTCCAGTTCACCTCGGATACACATGGTGATCACCAAACTCGCTCCGACAGTTGCACAGTGTCATGCTCCAACTTCAATCTGGGAAGTGTTCAGGGGAAATGGATGGAGAAAAATCATAGAAAAACCAATGCACATGTCCAAAAGGGCAACCCTTACGTGACCGTGATACGCCTGGTGATTTTTTTATCGTTGCGTCTGGTCACCGGATTGATCTCCACATCTGCCAGAAACGCCAGGAAGTATGGGGACTCATAGTCCGGCGTCCTGTCAGTGTTGGATTCCTGCTATAGTTGGGAAGAGCAAAAACAACTCTTAAAAGCTATAGTGGTTTGAATTAGAATAATAGAGAATATTACATAATACATAATAATACATAAAATATCATATAATCAGAAACACCAGTTTTGTTTCAATGAATCAAGAGTGGCCACCCAAGAAAGCGCGAGTCAATCCATTTCGGTTTGTCTGAAAGTAGGGCACCCCTATCCCATTCCATCCTCTGGTTTATCATGATTTCCCGTATTCGATACTGTAGCAATTTCTTCGGGTATTTTCCAGACAAATCATATTGTTGGCTAAAAAAACTTGGATTATCATATTGTTCGGGTGATATTCCCCATTATGATTATGATAATTATGATATCCCATGATAATCCCATAATTATGATTATGATTATCATATGGTATCATATTCCCCATTATGCCTATTTCAAACCCCCAATGTATAGCTCTTAAAATACCGATCCAACAAGGTTTCTCTGCCGTCCCGGGCCCCCGCGGTCAGGCAGTTGATCAAACGACGCTGCCGGAACAGCGGCAGGTGCCAGGCACGGAACTCCGCCAGAGTGTCCAACTGGTTGCCAACATTCCTAAGGGAACTCAGTGATGTTGATTGGCAAGCAGTTCTTGAAGAATTTGTTTAACATTTAAGTTGATGTTGGCTAAACACCACTAAACCATAGTTATATAAACCATAGTTAAACCATTAACCGCGCTTAACTTCTGTAATTAAAGAGTTTTTAGCTAAGACTGTGACATGTGAAACCTTGGGCACATTGCACTGTGACTGCCACCAAGTTGCTGTACCACGGCGCCATGGGCTTTAAGCATTGATTTTAAGTGCTTGTAAAACTTGCCGCTCCATACGCTGGCCTTGAGGTTTTGAAGGACAGTGGCCGACAAAAACGCCCGTTCCACAGGAAAGGGCCACAAATCAAGTAGTGCGAGGTTTTGGAAAAATTAGCAATCGTATAGTATCGTGGCATCTGCTGCTGTAAAGACAACCAAAGCAAGCTCTCAATCCTGTAGTTTGCAGTGTTCATCTCATACTTAGCTTGAACACAATACCTCATCCATTCGAAATCTAGATGACATCAACAACCGTGAGGGCACATATTTCGTGCTGTCAACAGTAACCCTGATAGAGATACGACCTGAGCGCCACCCTCTCACCATCACCCTAGATTTCCAGACCAAGATGTGCCAAGAAGTGCCAGGATGCCAAGGGCTCATCAGTGGAGTCGATAATGCAAAGGTCAAAGGTCTGTTGCCTCTCGCTGACTCTCGCTTCACCCGGTGACCACTGAATCGCACATCCCCAGCTGTTTCAAACCCACGTAGTACCGACTTTACCTTATCATCGTACTAAACATAATTTGTTTCTTTACTTGCAAGGCAAAAGCCGGATATTTGATGGCCCAACCTGGAAGATATTGGAACATATAGATGTCACCACCAAGACTAAAAGGTCAGGACAAGATCAGGATTGTCCCTTCAAGACAATTGTCTAGCGTTGCAGAGCATATATATATACACATAATATAACTATTATCAACTAATTATCATGTATCCTGCTATCTCATCTCTGAGCCATCCCCCACCTACCCCTTCAATCCCCGACTGAGGACCAGTGGCATTTCTCGCCAATTTTGCTCCACCCAACGTACTGCATCAGCCACTATCAGCTTGTGACGAGGGTGCCTGAAGTCCCAGTGCTTCTCGATGGTTCTCTGAGTCCACTGTTACATTTGTTACATTGTACCATTGGTCACCGATTTAAAAGCTGTCAAGTCACAAAAGGGACTAGTTCCTGAGCTGGTTTGAACTGGGACGGAACCCGCCATAGAGAGCTTTCCAGCAACAAGATCTTGTGGGTGCTGAGGTGTGGTCTAGTGATGTCTGGCACAGGTAGAGTTTATGAGTTTATGGTCAAGCTTCCTCGTTTCAACTACGTTTACCTTCACATCCTTCACATCCTTCAACTTTGCAGCTCACCAGCCGGCAGTCCAAGCTACCCAAAAGCAGAGGAAAAGCTCTGGAAAAAGCGCTGAGACGTTTCAATGACCATCTCATCGATTTCCACCTGAGGCTGAAGTTTTTCCCAATGGCCATGAAAGTCGATGATGTCCACCGCAAACAGCACCGACCCAGGTCTCCAATTTCCATGTACACACTTAACCACCTTGAAGAAAATTGCCATGATTTGCCATGCATTGCATAATTGATAATTCTATAAACATCTACTTCAGGGTCCATCACTTTTTATCTCTTGGCATAGCTATTGAAACCTATATCAGACATGGCCATCCGCTCTGCTATGCTATTCAAAGTACTGGTTGGTGGTTTGAGCCCTACCCCTCTGAAAAATGATGGAGTTCGTCAGTTGGGGTTACTATTCCCAACATATGGAAAATCATAAAATTCATGTTCCAAACCACCAACCAGATTATAACTATGGAGAATCACCATGTTTCAATGGGTAAATCCACTATTTCTATGGCCATGTTCCATAGCTATGTTCACTATAAATGGTCATTTTCCACTATAAATGCACTATAAATGGGTAAATCCCACTATAAATGGCCATTTTCCATAGCTTTTTGTATGTTTACCAGATGGTATCCATTCCACCCCCACCCCCAGCCCAACCTGCAGCACTTCAACCTCCGGGTACTTCAACGCCAGGCTGGCGGCACCGCCATCGCCACCTCTGCCGAAACGTGGCGTTCGCCGTTGTTTTTTTTTGTTGTGGATGGGCCAGCGAAATCCTGCACCTTGGATGGTTGGAACCCTATAATCATTGGATTGGTTTAAGGGAAAATCTTAACCGGAAACCATGGTTTTTACCATCAAATATAGGGCTTTCCGGTTAAAATTTTCCCATCATCCAATTCTATGATATAAATAATGGGATAAACATGGAACATGGATAAACCATGATAAACTGTTTAAAAGAAATAAAAAGAAGACATGGTAGAATTTGAAGTTGAAGTGATCCATAAAGAGCCTCGATTCTTGGAGGGACAAACGGGTCGATCTGGTGTGCAAATGGAACCCATTAGAGTGCTGAGAGAAGAAGATGGAACATTGAATAGAAACCATGATATATATATATATATATATTATAGCTGGTTGGTGGTTTCAGCCCCTCTGAAAAATATAAGTTCGTCAGTTGGGATGATTAATTATTCCCAGCATATGGACAAATTAACAATGTTCCAAACCACCAAGCAGATAGGATAAACCACTTGTCAACTGGTGCAGGATTTCGCAACCATCCGTATTTACTGATACTGGGGTTATAACAAGATGTAATGACTTCTAACAGAACTTCTAAGCCACTCACTAGGCTGAGCCACCAAGTAGATCCAAGTAGGTCAATTGATAAAAAGGGGAGCAGTAGAAAAATATGACATCCTCGCTTACTGATGAAAGCAGACCCTACATTTGAGATCCTGAATATGTTCGGCCGAGCTGGTAAAAATCTATCTTTGTACTCCTCTGCCACTTTGAAGATAGACCGACTCATCATGAAGTGCGGGACTTCGCCCTGATGAAACAGCAACGTGCGATGTTCCCTGGCAAGAATTGTCCACAGCTTCAAGACAAATCATGTGGCTTGGGTCCCAAAGCCGAAAGCTTGTGAAGTAGGGCGAGAAAAATAGACAAACATTAAAACATGTTCAGAAACGTGCCAAATTGCCAAATTGTTCAAAAGTATCTGAACCATGACGAGAACTAGACTTATCACTGAGCTCCACAAATCCTCAAGTATCTCAAGTTCGGCCACAAAGATGCACCTTAAACCCTTGCGGTGGCGGCCTCCCAGCAACAGCACCCGCTGTGCATTTGGTCCCAATTGGGCCATGGCCACATGCACCATAGCCTGTGACATTAGCTAGTGGCATTCGCTCGTGACTTCTGGTGTTTGTTGGTGTTTTTGGACACACGTCAGTTGCCAATGGTAACTTTGAATGCATCACCTTTTGACTCTGGGGCATGTTTGCAAGAAGAAGCGAGCAAATAGGAGTTGAAATGGTAGGACAAAGAATTGCGAAAACATGACAACTCAAACAGCAGAATCCGCAGAATCTGTGCCAAGAAAAGGGCAAGGTATCAAACTTTGGGTATGACTCAAAAAACGGGAATGGATCGTATTGCAGTGATCCGGACCTAGTGAGCAGGCATACTAGAGTGGTATAAATGGTATACCCTCTGGTAATGACTAACATAGCTATGGAAAATCACCATTTTTAATGGGAAAATCCACTATAAATGGCCATTTTCAATAGCTATGTTAGTTTACCAGAGAGTATAACATGGATTAAAACTGATGGTACAAGATCAACTTGCATCAACTTGCCATATTTTCTCATCATTTTTCGATTTTTTTTTGGATTTTTTGCCATCCAAATGGGATCAGCAGGTCGGCCTCGTGGTAGAAATCCCCATAGACATCAGTCTCTTGAAGCTCATCATCCTTGGGCCACGGAAAAAAAGGGGCTCCCAAAGTATCCAAAAAGTCCTGTGGATTTAAAGATATTTAAGGTATCCAGATAGTGAATCTATAGAATCCTAGAATTAAGGATACCAAACTATGTTCATTTTATCGTTGAAACCTAGAATCTAGAATCCATCAATCGCGCTCGGTTCGATGATTTCACTATAATCCGCTCATCATCAATTCATCCATGAATCCATCCGTCAGTATCATCAGTCCATCTATTGATTCATCCACTAATTCATCCAGCATCAACCCATTCATCAATTTTGTCAATCCATCCACGTTGTGAAGAATACGACACATACAAACAATTTTGATTCGAATTTTATCAGGGTCCGCATGTGCGACAGGGCCCAGGAATACCCAGGACTGATCCTTGGAATATTAGGGACCTGCAATGACCTGCATACTTTTTGGAAGTGATGGGCTGGCCTTCAAAACTCTTCAAAGCAGATGGAATTCCTCCATGGACTGCTGCTCATGGGAAAAAAATGCAACTGCGCCGCATACTTCCTATGAACCCCCAGGTACAACATGCGTCAGCCTGCTCGCCAAATCCAAAGCAAGCGTCTAAGAATAAAGCGGTACATCCACTGCTATCTTCAGATGGTTTCTCATTCTTCACTTTCAGCTTTTGGAACTTGCTCTGTCGGGCAAATAGGAGCCCTTCCTTGTTCCACGCGTCCTGTGCACTGGATGCATTACAATAGCTTAGGTCACAAGACAGAGCACCAAGGCATGTTTCCATCTCAATTTCCCTTCATTCAGCATAACCAGGGCATTCAAACATGTATAGTATAGATCATGCATGTTTCCTTCAAAGAGGGCTTAAAACCTGAGAAATTGCGCTAAAATATCTTGGCGTCGCCACAAAATCGCTGCCTCATAGGCACAGGTGCGCCGTGGCAGGTCATTCACATTGGGCGGCGCTGATCCCAAACCAAGGATCTGCGAGGCGCCGATGCTTCAAGAAATATATGGCTTTGTCTGATAGATTCTACAATTTCATTGGAACGTATTAGAAATCATTCCCATCTAAATGGCATTTGTTTAACCGCTTTTTAATTTTCATACACAGCCATATCCATGTGTACGTTATATAATCACATGCTCCAGGATTGCTGCTGCGCCTTCATCAAGGTCTTGCTAGGCGCCAGCAAAGCTGCGTGCATCTCCTCGCAGTCCGCCGCAGAGTTGGAGGCATGGGATAGATGGGTCATGGTTAGTTCACTAGTTGGTAGTCCCTTATAACTGGGGTTGGCTGGTGATTTATGTATAAATATTGTTTTGCTGGGTTATAATTACTCATTAGAATCACTTAAAGAATTACTCACATCCATTTAGTAACCATTCGCTAGCCATCCAATTTCTTCGCTAGCCTGTTCATGTTGAGTTGACCTGGCCCATACCAGCCTCATGTTGAGCCGGTACCATGGTGCTGAACTCAGGTGCTGACCATGGCAGGCTAATATCAACAATCAACAATACAGAATATATGGAGAGCTCGTGCATATTAGCATGATATTGTCAAAGAATATCAACGGTGCTTTGTTGAAATCAAGTACCTGTACTGTCCTCAGTGTAGAAACAAGTCTCAATACTTTGGGCACGCCACCAGCCTCAGAACCCCAAAGCCCAAGCGGGCCGAAGGGGACCAGTTGCCAGTTGGGATGCTAAGATCACGCCAACATGGGGGTTTTCACTGCCCAAGAAAAGGTCCACATCGCCCAACCATGCCCAACCCCCACCAATCAGCAAAGTCCAACAGCTCAGAATCCAAGAGGCTTTGATTCATCTGCGTGGTGCCCTCGTCCCCACCGGCAATGAAGGCAATGGTAACCCCCGTGGCATGCGCCGTATCTGGGGCAGCGAACTGCAAAGGTTGACCTGAAGCACAGAAACCAAGCTTATTTCTGGCAAACATGTCCAAACCATCCGACAAATATGACTAAAATCATCTAAAATCAACCTCGCCAAAAATCTTCCTGCTCACTCCTTGAACTTTTGCCTTTGACCTATGGCCACACCAGCGCCCAGGTCCCAGGAACGGAGCTTGAAATAAGGAGCCAAGGCGTCATAGGCAACACGAAGGGATCCTGAGACATCAGGGCGGGGAGAAGGAAAGCACATGACCCATAGGTAGAGAAGCTGGGTGCCCCCCAATCTTCTGGGGGGTTGAAGGATGCAAAAGATATAACTTTACAGATCTTTACAGTCTGTATATTGTATATATATATAATATATATATTATTATTATACCATAAACTTATATACCTATATATAATATATATATATATATATATATATATATATATAATATACATAAGTTCAACACTTCACTTCTTGGCCAATCAAGAATCAGCTGC